>JGI994J12354_10002099_pt1 | contig 19783 bp, 16 predicted proteins | sample IntmicLarv3ML3BL_FD_12354 | JGI IMG/M metagenome (IMG submission 12354)
TCTTTGATTCCTTTGGCTCCAACAGTAGGCTTCAGCATCACAACTTTTGAAACGTTTTCCGAGCCACAACCTTTAGCCATCATTTCTATCACCACTTGGTTACCAGCAACTATTTCATAGTGAATCATTGCTGGTGTATTGTTGTTAGTATTTTCACGTTTAAAAACAGGATCCACAACCATTGAGTAACGAAGGTAACACTCAGTATATGCTTCGGCAATCCCTTCTTGAATGGCATTATTTAAATCCCCACCCACAAAAGCAACTTTTTGGCCAATTGTCAAAAAAACAATGGAAACCCCTGTATCTTGGCACAAAGGAATATTCTCAACTTTAGCAATTTCCATATTTTTTTGCATTAACTCAAATACTTCCTTGCCCTTTTTTCCTTCATTATCAAAAGCCTTGCTAAAAGCTGTAGTAACATCCTCGGTATAGGAAAAAGCCATTTCCTTAAATGACTCACTAATAATAGATTTAATATCTTGTACAGAAACCTCTCTCATACAATCCCTCATAACAATTACAATATGATTATACACCACAAGTGAGGATAAAAAAACTCCTTATCATTTTGAAGTGATAAGGAGTGAACTTAGAAGGTAATTTCTTTCGTCTTTGACACTTTCATAAATATCAATAACGATATAACAGTCAATATATTCAATATTGTTGCTATCGCCGCCGCTGGTCCGTATGAACCGCGGGATACTTGTGTATAAATAGCCAGCGTTAAAGTCATGGTCTTAACATTATACAAGATAATAGCAGTCGATAATTCTGTAATTATTGTAACCCAACTTAGAATCGCTCCTGACAAGATACCATTTGCCATCATTGGCACCGTTACCTTAAAGAATGCTCCAAGTTTACTGCTTCCCAAGGAGATTGCTGCTTCCTCCACCGTTAGTGGAATTTGTTGCAGTATCGCTACTGAGGAGCGAATGGTATATGGCAAACGCCTAATACAAAGAGCAACAATCATAATAATTGAAGTTCCCGTTAGGACTAATGGCTTTCGATTAAACGCAATAACTAAAGCAATACCTACTACAGAACCAGGAATGATGTATGGCAGCATTGATAGCGTATCAATGAGTTCATTGACCCAACTTTTTCTGCGCACTACAAGATACGCAATTAAGATAGCAAGGGCAATGATAATGACTAGCGCTAAACCACCAATGACAAAGGTATTACTAATTGCACGCCATAAGTCTTTGGATATTTTAATATAACTATTAAATGAATAACCCTTTACAAATATCTTTCCACTCGTTTTCAGGAAGGAAGTATACATTACATATATCTGGGGCATAAATGAGATAAACACCAAAATATAGGTATAGGCATGGATAAAAAAGTTAAATAATCCTTTTGCCTTTTTCCTTTCAATCGGATGCAAGGCATTCATTTTAAATGTAAAATGATCAGCAGCAAATTTCTGAACCAAGAAAATAATTGCTGTAATTACTATCGCGATAACAGAAACAGCAGCTGCAAAGTTCTTATCAGTTCCTACTTCCCCAAAGTACTGATTATAGATTTCGACTGGGAAAGTCTTGTAACCTTCACCTATTAATAATGGTGTACCAAAATCCGCGAAGGCTCGCATAAATACTAACAATGTCGCAGCCAAGATCGTTGGCATGCACAATGGAATTATTACCTTGAAGAACCTTTTTGCTCCTGAGCACCCCATATTTTCAGAAGCTTCCAACAAGGAATTATCAATGTTCTTGAGTGCTCCTGATACATATAGGAATACTAACGGGAATAACTGAAATGACAACACTAGCAAAATTCCATTAAAGCCGTATATACTCGGCATTTTAAATTTAACTAGTTGTGCCATGTTCATAAATGAACCTAGATTATGCACGATTCCTTCAATTGTTTGTGTGATAAGACCAGAGCGTCCCATCAACAAAATCCACGAATATGCACCAATAAACGGAGCAGACATACAACACAGAATTATAACAATCTGCACAATTGTTTTACCACGAATTTCATACATGTTATAAAAATAGGCTAATGGAACTCCTAAGATTAAGGTTATCGCAGTAGCACTTATCGTCACCTTGAAGGAATTAATAAGTGTTTGCATATAGGTAGATTTGCTAAAAAATCGAACGAAATATTCAGCAGTAAACTGTCCATTAGAAACTATTGATTGCTTTAGGATACAATACAATGGATACAAAAGGAAAAGTGCATATGCAGCGAGGATACCTAATGAAATAATTAGCCAAATGTCAAATCTTTTCTTACTTTTCATTATTGACACCTACTCTTTATTGCCTTTAAGATACTGCTCTCCATCATTACGGACACCCTTAAGCATATTCTCGCTTCCATCCTCAACAAAAATATTAACTTTCTCATGATTAATTGTTAAATCTATTTCTGCACCTTTTGGTAAAATGCTATCAATTTCAGATTCTTGAATAATTTCCGCCTTCGTACCATCTTCTAAGTGTACAAAGTAATGAGTGTTCAGACCCAAAAATACACTATCATCAATAATCGCTTTTATACTGCTTTTAGCATTTTTGGAAATCATTAACTCTTCTGGTCGAACTGACACAACTACTTTTTGGTCACTTCTATGCTTATCTAAAATATTTGTCATTTCTAATTCGTAGCCCGAATCAAACACCACAAATGTTTTACTCCCCTTCACTCTCAAATCGGCATTGAAGATATTAGTGCGCCCAATGAAAGTCGAAACAAATAAGTTTGCAGGACGTTGATAAATATCCTTTGGTGTACCAATGTGTTGGATATCACCATCTTTCATAACCGCAATCCTATCACTTACTGCCATCGCTTCTTCTTGGTCATGAGTTACATATACAGTTGTTATGCCAATTCCATTTTGAATTTCCTTAATAACTGTCCGCATCTCAACCCTAAGTTTAGCATCAAGATTACTCAATGGTTCGTCCATCAAAAGTACATCTGGTTGAATTACTAAAGCACGAGCTAAAGCAACACGTTGTTGCTGTCCACCAGACAAACGATCAGGAAGACGATCTGCATATTCATCAATATGCATCAGTTCCATGAATTTCTTCGTTTCTTCTTGAATTTGGCTTTTTGAATACTTACGATTCTTCAAGCCGAATGCAACATTATCCTCAACTGACAAATGAGGAAATATAGCATAGTTTTGAAACACCATCCCAATATTCCTCTTACTTGGATCCATTTCATTAATTCTTCTATCACTAAAGTAAAAATCTCCACCTTCAATAGTATTAAAACCTGCAATCATCCGCAATAACGTTGTCTTTCCACACCCAGAAGGACCAAGGAGGGTGAAAAACTCACCCTCCTTGATATCTAGGGAAAGATCAGAGATTATCGTATTAGCTCCATAACGTTTAACCGCGTTAGTAACTTTAATATTGACGCTCATTCTCTCATTCCCTTCCTTATTTTTTAAGTTCTTATTTGTTTGCTAGGTAATCAGTTCTAATCTGATCATATTTTGCTTGCCATTCAGTTTTGTGTTCAGCAACAAATGGAATGTCTTCATAAACAACTTTAATTTCACTAAATGGTTTCATAATTGGATTTTGAATATCAATTGTAGTGTTTGTTCCGCGAACAGTTAATTTACTAATAATCGATTGACATTGTTCGCTGATTAAAAAGTCAATAAATGCTTTCGCTTGTTCCATATTCTTAGCACCTTTTACGATTGCCGATCCAGATGGCAGCCATACAGATCCTTCACTTGGATAAATAACTGTAACTGGAGCACCATCTTCTACTAATTTCATACAAGGGTCTTCATAAGAAACACCTACAGCATATTCGCCTTCAGCAACTCCCCTGTAAATAGCAGATGAACTAGAAAGTTCAATACCATCTAATTGTGCAACAAATGCAGTAATATATTCCCAAGCTTTGTCATCATAAGCCTCATCACCCATAACTAGTAACATATTGGTGATTTCAGCCCATGCGCTTGAAGATTTAGTTGGATCGCCAGATGCGATTTTTCCTTTTAATGCTGGATTTAATAAATCAGCATAACTATTGATTTTTCCTGTTAGGCCTAATTCTTCAATTAATTTATTATTAAGAATTATTGCGCCAGAACCTGATAACAAGTAGTTTGTGAAATAAGGAATTTCTGGATTTTGACGATATTTTTCATCGATTTGGTATTCATTAGGCGAAGTATAAGCTTCCCACAATTCTGGGTTCTGTGTATAAACACCTAAATTCATTCCACCAAACAAAATGTCAGCTTGAGGGTTTTCTTTCTCAGCATCAATACGAGTAACGCATTCGCCTGTTCCAGCAGATATTAACTGAACATCAACTCCGTATGCAGCTTCAAAAGCTGGAATTATGTTTTCTACTTCACTGTCTGAGTTAGGTGAATAGATAACAAGGGTGCCGCCAATTTGTTTCACTTCCGCTGGTTTATCAGTTTTGTCACAACCAAACAAAACACCAAGCGCAAGTATAGCGACTAAAAGTAATTTCAAATTCTTCACTATTCTTTTCCTCCTTCGGTCACGCATGTGTAACCGCTTTCTGATAACATTCTACTATGAAAGCGCTTATTATTCAAGCATACGAACGATTATAACCTTATGTTTTTTTCATTGACTAGCATTATAACACAAGGCTTTTTTACCCTTTAAAACGTTTCCTTAACTTAATTTTACCATTGGACGAATGAGCGATAACCATTTCGCTACTTCAACTTTCTTGCTCATAATAATTGTCCAGCCATAAAAAAACATAGAAGGTGGAAATCCACCTTCTAATACCTAGGAAAGACAAAAGACTATCATATTAACTCTAGAGCATCTACCGCCTTAGTAACATTAATATTGAGAATCACTATTCTCCCTATTGTTTCCTAGTACTATTATTTGTTTGCTAGGTAATCAGTTCTAATCTGATCGTATTTTGCTTGCCATTCAGTTCTATGTTCAGCAACAAATGGAATGTCTTCATAAACAACATTAATCTCACTAAATGGTTTCATAATTGGATTTTGAATGTCAATTGTAGTGTTTGTTCCGCGAATCGTTGTCTTACTTAGAATAGATTGGCATTGGTCGCTGATTAAAAAGTCAATAAATGCTTTCGCTTGTTCCATATTCTTAGCACCTTTTACGATTGCTGAGCCGCCAGGTAACCAAACAGAACCTTCTTCAGGATAAATAACTGTAACTGGAGCACCATCCTCTACCAATTTCATACAAGGGTCTTCATAGGAAACACCTACAGCATATTCTCCTTCAGCAACTCCTTTGTAAATAGCAGATGAACTAGAAAGCTCGATGCCATCTAATTGCGCTACAAATGCGGTTACATATTCCCAAGCTTTGTCATCATAAGGCTTATCACCCATAACTAGTAACATGTTAGTAATTTCAGCCCATGCGCTTGAAGATTTAGTTGGATCGCCAGATGCGATTTTTCCCTTTAATGCTGGATTTAGTAAATCAGCATAACCGTTGATTTTTCCTGTTAATCCTAATTCCTCGATTAATTTGTTGTTAAGAATTATCGCACCAGAACCAGAAAGTTGGTAGTTTGTGAAATAAGGAATTTCTGGGTTTTGGCGATAGGCCTCATTTATAAGTTTTTCATTTGGTGAAGTATAAGCTTCCCACAAATCAGGATTCTGGACATAAATACCTAAATTCATGCCACCGTGCAAAACATCAGCTTGAGGGTTTTCTTTCTCAGCATTAATACGAGTAACGCATTCGCCTGTTCCAGCAGAAATTACTTGAACATCTACTCCGTATGCAGCTTCAAAAGCAGGAATGATATTTTCTATATCACTATCTGAGTTAGGTGAATAGATAACAAGGGTGCCGCCAATTTGCTTAACTTCCGCTGGTTTATCAGTTTTGTCACAACCAAACAAAACACCAAGCGCAAGTATAACGACTAAAAGCAACTTCAAATTCTTCACTATTTTTTTCCTCCTTTGGCCACTCATGTGTAACCGCTTTCTGACACTATTTTACTATGGTGAAGTAATATATTCAAGAAAGCAATGAAACTGGAATAAAAACAAAAATCCACCCCCAAAGATTCACTTTGTTTTTTTACTCTACAGCGCCGTTTTTATGTCCACTACCCTAGCCACTGTTTAACCATGACGCTAACCTAATAACAACAGCCTATAAATGTAAAGACTTAACTATTTCTTTTTTTGTCGCTAAATATGCAGGATAAATACCTGCAATTAACCCAGTAAAAATACTAATGCAAGCAATAGTTAGCATTAGCGTAAAGGAAAACTCGTATTTGACACTCATAATATTTGCAACGAGTAACATAATAAAACAACTAGTTGTATAACCAATCAAAAAACCTGACACCGCTATAACTGTGGATTCCAATAGAAAACGCAACAATATCTCTAATTTTGAGGTCCCTATTGCCCAAAATACCTATTTCATACTCTCGTTGCTTGACACTTACTAACATCACATTCGCAATACCAATTAATGACACCACAAAAGACAAAGAGGCTACAAAACCTAACACTTGTTGTAATAGCGTGGTTATACTACTTAATCCTTGTTTCAGTTGGATTTCGCTATAAACACTAAACTGCTCTTTTTCCATGAAAACTCCAAGATAATTCTCCAGAAACTGCTTGGTATCTTCGGCGCTTATTTCACTTTTGCTTTTAATTTGAATCAACTTCGGTTCGTTTAGGCGATGCCTATAATAAGGAATAAAAATTGCTTCATCATCATTTCCCATTAAGGTGGCACCTTTACTTTTTAGATAACCAATAATCTTGTATTTGCTATTGCTCAAAACTAAATCGCCTGTACCAAAAACACTCTCTGTACCCAATTCACTACCAATCACCGCAAAAAATTGGTTAAGTTTGCTATCGCTATAATAAAAATAGCGACCACTACTAACTCTCATCTTATGTATTTCAAAATAAGAGGCTTCTACTTCCATCACACTATATTGTTTGCCAGCAAAAAAGTGATTACTTTGATAAACATAACTATACATTTCAATCAGTGCGGTTTCCTTAATTAATTCTAGCCACTTTGTAGGCAATACTTTTTCATTTTCAACATAAACTATGATTAGGTCCGTACCTAGTTGTTCAATCTGATATTGCAAAGATTGTTTCGCTAAATCAGAAATATAAAGTACCAACGATAAGGTAATTACAGCTACAATAATACTAAGCATCGCCAAAAAACTCTTGGCCTTATCATAAAGCAATGATTTGATGCAATCGCGTACTAAATCCATAATTCCTGCAGCTTACCTTTACTAACCACAAATAACCGATTTCCCAACTTAGCATACTCTAGATTATGAGTAACCATGACAATAGTTGTTCCATATTGATTCAGTAGTTTTAGTATTTTAATTATCTCTTGGGAACTCTCAAGATCCAAAGAACCAGTTGGTTCATCACATAACAACAGTTGCGGTCTATTTGCTAATGCCCTTGCAAGGCAAGTGCGCTGTTTTTGACCACCAGATAGTTGATGTGGAAACTGATTTTTTTGCTCAACTAGATTAACTAGCCTAAGTAAATCATGTGCTCTATTATTTTTCTCGTCATTTTCCAATTTCAAATACTTCATGGGCAAAAGCACATTTTCAATTACACTCAAATAAGGTAGTAAGTGAAAAAGTTGAAAAACAAACCCAATATGATTTCTTCGAAAGTCACAATGGCAACTTTCGTCCCACTCATTAACATTTTGCTTTTGATATTGATACAGCCCAGTAGTCGGTTTTTGAATTCCTGCTATTATCTGTAATAAAGTACTTTTGCCACTACCACTCTCTCCCATTATTATCACAAAATCGTTGCGATTAATCGAACAATCAATATCGAAAATAGCATTAATTGTTCGATCAGGCGTTTGGTAGGATTTGCTAATCTTTTGCAAACGAATCATCTTACAACCCCTTCACTAACTCCTTGATGAAATCGCTAGAAATGCCAGAAAAAATACAAATGTCAGCTCCTTGCAATTGCCCACTATCAAGCACTAACATACTTTCAGTTGTACCAATAGCTTGAACAATTACATAATCATCCGATAATAGTTCAAGGGGGTGCTCCAACCAACTCTTTTTGATTACATATATTTGGCCGTTTACTTGAATAGTTGCTGCCAGTGGAATCATTATGGCATCGCTTATTGTATTCATTCTAATTTTTATGTCAACTTCCATTCCCAGTTTCAAAGTGCTTTGACTACTGATATCAGCATATGTTCCATAGTACTCCACCCCATTTTTATTGATTATAACTCCTGAAATCTCGGCTATTTCACCCTGCCACATGTTAGGGCCACTTGTGGCTTGAATGGTTTGTCCAATACTTACACTGCCTAGATACTGTTGTGGTAAATCAAATTGCAATTGCATGTTGTCATCCGCAATTGCCACATACCCTTCATTAAGTTCACTTACAATTCCTGGGCTTTTACTTTTTAGCACAATATCTTTACCCATAGAACTAAACATGAATAGTTTATCCCCTTTTTTTACCACATCACCCAAATGAACATAGTATTTGACTAACATTCCTTCAATTGGATAGCGCGTCTCATTTTTGGCTACAACAGTTGCAATCGCATCATACTCTGGGCTAAAATCCGCTAGTTCTACTCTGTGCAAACTTACGGACTTTACTAACTCTTTTGTTGCTTGGCTAGTGCAGGCCTTAAATAACAAAAATACCCCAATTACTAGAATTACTCCAAAAAACCACTTCTTTTTCTTTACCAATTTGTCCATAAATATTTATACTCAAATTCCAGTTATTATCCTAAAAAAGAGCCGTAGCTCTTAGACTTATTCTATTAATGAATCATCACTAACATCAGCTTGTTCAATTTGTTTAAAACGCGTTTGAATCTTGTCGGTAGTGATACTCACATTTTGCATATCACGATAAAGTTTCTCATAATCTCTAGTAACACTATCCCATCTAGTCGCAAATCTCTCAAACTCTTGAGATAAACGAACATACTCTTTTTGAATTAGTTCAACTTTCTCATTACGTTGCTGCCCTAGATAGATTGCTTTTATTGCTGTCACATAAGCCATTAAGGTAGTTGGCGACACAATATATACCTTGTACTGATACGACTTCTGGACAATATCGTCCATATTGCCGTAAATATAAGCAAACACTGCTTCAGCAGGCACAAACATGTAAGCAAAATCTGCAGTTTCCTCTCCTCCAACATATTTATCAAAAATATCCTTAACATGCTTGAGCACATCTGTTCTAAACGCCCTTTCAGCTGCTAGTTTCATTGCTGCTGTGTTTTGTTCGTCAAAAATACGATTATAGTTTTCCAAGGGAAATTTCGAATCAATTGGAATGTACTTCAATGGCTCTGGGGCAAAAAGAACAGCATCAACAATACTACCATTACTAAGTTTGTATTGTTTCTGATACCTTTGATTATTATCTCCAAAAGCCATTTCTAAAATAGAGTAAAGTTCTATCTCACCAAAAGTTCCTCTGGTTTTTTTATCAGTTAGCACATTTTGTAAGTTCATAATATTACCTGATAATTCTTGTAGACTCTGTTGTGTTTGGTCAATTCTAGAAATCTGCTGCATCATTTGATGAAAGGCTTCATTCGTGGTCTTAAACCCTTGCATCATTCCATCATTAACACTTTTCTTAATCTCCAATAAACGATTTACTGTCGACTCGTTTAAACCACTTAAGTCCGTTTTCATGGCTTGTGTCATTCGATCTTGAAATTGAATTAAGTCCTGGGAAACTTTCTCCTTCAGTTGTGTCATATCCTCAAGGCTTTTTTGTTGTTGATGATATGTTGCTTCCTTGACAATTGCTTCTTGCTTTGCCCTTGATTGCATAACAACAATGATTAACACAACCATCGTCACGATTAATACTCCCATTAATACTGGTACTAAATACTCCATTTTTACTCACCTTTCCATAACTAAATTATCTTACTTAACTTCCCTTTATCAAGTGGCATTGTAATCCTTGTGTAATATTCTTTACAACGCTCTAATTGCTTCTTAACGCTACGTATTCCAATATCAACATCAACCCAACTATTATCAGTTATCATTATTCTAGTTTGTGTCGAACTAATACTGATAGTATTTGTAACAAGCCTTGCCTGCACCCAAACGCAGCCCTCACTTCTTAACGATTGAGTGGGGAAAAAACTACAATTCATCGTTAAACAAACCATCACTGGGGCCTTTTGCTTAATTCCTAGCACAAACTGAGTCGAAGCGATTCTACCTTGCAAAGTGCTTCCATGGCTTAAGCAAAGATAATTAAGCAAGACCACTGGTTTTCTTTTACTAGTCAATATTTCCCCATTTGCGAAAGTTAATATTGATAGTCGTTGTTTTTTATCATAATGAATAGCAGCGAGATTGTAGATATTAAAAAACATGTTCTTCCTCCTAGAACTCTACAACTCCTTATATGAATTATATCAATCTTTGCCTATTATTGAAACAACAATAGTACATTCACATTGCTTTTAATTTGACAAATTACGCCCTAATACTTATAATTAAACCAATCAGAATTTAAGGATGGTGAAAAACATTGAAAGAAGATGACGATAGTGATCTGAATATTGCTACAACTACTCTTTTTCAAATGTATCATAGAAACCCCGATGTTATTCGGCCTACTTTAATGGTGAGTAGCATTTTTTTGTTGTCTAATAGCAGGGTAAATTCTATCGGGAGGTTTAGGTAATGAATCAGACATTAATTTGGCAAATAATATTACAACTATTTCTAATTGCTTTAAACGCGATATTCGCATGTGCTGAAATCGCGGTTATTTCAACCAATGACAATAAATTGGAAAAACTAGCTAACAGTGGCGATAAAAGAGCAAAACGCTTAGTAAATCTAACAGCATCTCCTGCTCGTTTTTTAGCGACCATTCAAGTTGCGATTACTCTGTCTGGTTTTTTAGGTAGTGCGTTTGCAGCAGGTAATTTTTCAGAAATTCTTGTTTCCGCTTTAGTAGCCATTGGTGTCCCTGTCGCTAGATCAATGTTGCAATCAATATCTGTGGTATTGATTACCATAATTCTATCCTATATTACTCTAGTTTTTGGCGAATTAGTTCCAAAAAGAATCGCTATGAGAAATGCTGAAAAGTTGGCATTAGCCATGTCCTTCTTAATCAGTTTCATTGCTAAATTGTTTGCTCCACTGGTTTGGTCATTGACAATCTCTACCAATGGCATTCTTAAGTTAATGGGCATTGATCCCCATGCTGAAGATGATGAAGTTACCGAGGAAGAGATTAGAATGATGGTTGATAGTGGCAGCGAAAAAGGAACGATAGATGTAGAAGAAAAAGAGTTTATTCAGAATGTGTTCGATTTTGACGACATTAATATAGAGGAAATCTGTACTCATCGTACTGCACTAGATTTATTATGGCTTCAAGATGATGACAAGATTTGGGAAGAGACAATTAAAAGTAGTTTGCACTCATATTTCCCAATTTGTGATGAAAGCGTTGATGATATTGTAGGTGTGCTAAATGCGAGGTTGTATTTCCGCTTACCGAAAAAAAACCGCTCTGTAGTGCTAAAACAAGCAGTGACTTCTCCGCAATTTGTTTTTGAAAATACTAAAGCTGATGTCCTATTGGCACAAATGAAACAAAGCAAGAATTATTTTGCCATTGTTCTTGATGAGTATGGTGGAACAAGTGGCATAATAACTATGAGTGACTTAATTGAACAATTAGTAGGAATCACTGACGAGTTACATGAAAATGATGAAGAACCTGATATCACTCAAATAGATGATGTCACTTGGAAGATAGCTGGAGGAACTGACTTAGAAGATGTAGAGGAATTGTTTCAATGTTCCCTACCTACCGAGGAATATGATACCTTTAGTGGCTATATCTTCTCATTGCTTGATCAAGTACCTGCTGATGGTTCAAACTTCCATGTTGATACTGAATATCTAGATGTTCAAGTAATGAATGTTGTTGACCATATTGTGGAACACGCCATGGTTAAGCGTAAAACAGAAAATTGAAATGAGTAACAAAGGCCCCTGATGATGGGTCTTTTTTTGTGCTTTTGCACCTTCTATCTCCCCTAATCTAAACAATACTATGCATTAGATAGTAACATTTTTGCCATATCTTTTGTAAATTATGGTTATAGAAGAATTAAATATTGAAACGTTATAATTCAATTAAGGAGGACCTATGATAGCAATTACCACTAGACAAAGAGATTTACTACAATACTTGTTTACAAATTACAGCTATGTTACTTTGGAACAACTGGCTAGGCGTTTTAATGTAGGAAAAAGAACAGTCTGGAATGATTTAAAGCAACTAGATGCTTTTTTAAAACTAGAAGCTTCAGCCTTTATTGACAGCAAACCAGGTTTGGGCATTAAACTGGTTGCGAGTGAAAGTGAAATAAAGTTAATAAAGGAAAAACTCAAAACAATCAATTTGCGAGTGTTAACTGCTACTGAGCGTGTTCTACTTTCAGCGCTACTATTATTAGCGAATGAAGAAATAACTTTTGATTTATTAGCCAATGCTTGCCGAGTATCTAGGCAAACAGTTATTCGTAGTTTTTCAAAGGTTCAAGACCTGTTTATTCAGAACAATCTTTCCATTGATAAAAAACAAGGGAAAGGTGTTAGTGTTGTTGGTGATGAATTTTCAATCAGAAAACTATTTGAACTTGTCTTGCTCAACCCTTCCATTGAAGAGAGCATAGGAGAAATCATCTATGAATACTCCTCGATTGGTAGCTTTAGTTTGCAAGCCCAACAACTGATAGCCGAACTAAATGACAAACTGAATACCACCTTTGTGGATAGCAAAAAAGCCAAGGTCATTATCGAGTTTTGCATGGTTAGAATTAATAGCGGTCATTTGCTCGATATTATACAAGTAGAGAATGAAGGTATAGATGTTTTTGATGAAGTGATTGCTAGGTACATAGTGAATAGAGCCGAGCAAGTATATGTTAAAAACATTCTATTTTTCACAAGACTTTCTCACATAAATACTCTTGAAACCAAGATTGATGATGATGCTAGTAAAATAGCCACCTATTTATTAGAACGTTTACATTTGTTGCAGGAAACAAATGAAGAAGTAATTAAACAGATTATTGATGGTTTTACTCAGCACTTGCGAATCGCTATATATCGAATTAAAAATAAAATAGTTATCAAAAACGAACTGCTAAATCAAATCAAAATTAGCATTCCCTTAATTTATGAATTCACTAAAAACGAACTGATTCATTGTGAGAGGGAATTTGAAATCGAATTCGATGAAAACGAGATCGCCTATATATCCATGTATATCTCTTCAATCTACGAAAACAGCCTTGCAGTTAACGCTTCAATTACCGTGCTTTTGGTTTGTTCTTTTGGGCTAGCTACTTCATCAATCCTCAAATCGAGAATAATACCGATTATACCAAATTGTACTTTAATTGGCCCTCATTGCGAAAATGATGCCATCGAGTATTGCAAAAACCATAAAATAGACTTAATTATTTCTACCCATGAGTTATCGATTGATGGTATNAAAACAATTAAGGTAAACCCTCTNCTATATCCTGAGGATGTTGACTATATCAAAAGTAGTTTATTTCAATTATCCTATCAAAGAATGTGCGATTTGTTTATCAAATCATACACCAACCTCAATAATTCAAGAGAGGTTGTTTGGTTAAGGGACTATGTAAGTTTTGAAGATATTCAATTAGTTGAGCATCAAGACAGTTGGCAAGAGGCGATAAAACTTGCTGCCAAACCTCTACTTATAAAAAGCAAAATTGAACAAAGTTATGTTAACAAAATGATTGATGCTGTAAACCAATTTGGAACTTATATGGTTTTGGTTGACGGAATCGCCTTCATCCATGCAGGAACTAATGATGGTATCAATGAAAATTGTACCGCTATATTAGTTATTAAAAACCCAATTGCTTTTGGGGACAAGAATACCAAAATCGTCCGGTGCTTAGTGATACTAGGCATTCAAAACAAAGAAGAGAACTCACTACTGAATTTAGTTTGTGTTTTTGAGAACAAACTAAACTTGCTTGCTCTAGACAATAAAAACATTACACTAGAACAGATTTTTAACATGCACAACTAGGAGGTTTTATGGAAGTTATACCACAAAAAAATATCAAAGTAAAAATAGAAGTAAGCAGTTGGCAACTAGCCATCGAAGAAGTCGGGAATATTCTGGTTAAAAATCAGGATATAAAGAAAGAATATATTGGGGCTATGGTTGATGCTGTACTACAGTTGGGTCCATACATTGTGTTATCACCTGGTTTTGCGCTAGCACATGCCGAACCATCTTCATATGTCATCAATAATTCGATGTCATTGATAACTCTTAAAAACCCCGTCTCATTTGGAAGTGTTAATGACCCTGTAAATGTAGTGTTATGTATTGCGTGTACTGATCGCTCGTCACACATTGAATCATTACAAAAAATAGCTAGCAAATTAATCATTGATGGAACCATCGAGAAATTAGCAGCATGTACAAATGAAGTTGAACTGTATGAATTGATTAACAGTTAATTCATATGATCATAACAGAAAGGAGGTTGGTAGTTGATGGAAAAACCAAGAATTCAAATGGTTTGTGGCTTTGGATGTGGTTCTTCACTCATGCTAAAAATGAAAGTTGATGAAATTCTGAAAGAACATAATCTTGAAGCAGATACTTTCTGTGGGGATGTAGGTTCCTGCGTTGCTAATCAATGTGACGCTATATTCATTTCTCAAGAATTAGCTGATAGAATTGTTGACCGTGCAACTGTACCATTAGTTGTAATCGAAAATTTCATGAATAAAAATGAAGTGGAAACAAAAACAATAGACTATTTTAAAAACCTAAGTAACTAAAGGGAGGAAAACTTATGGAAGCAGTATTTAGTTTTATTATTAACGAAATATTTGGGCAAGGTGCTATATTCTTAGCGTTAATTGCTCTAATTGGATTACTTGTACAGAAAAAGCCTATGACGGAAGTTATTCGTGGAACATTAATGACTGCAATGGGATTCTTCGTTCTTAACGCTGGTGTAGGTCTGATCACAGGAAACTCCATTGGCGGAATTGCGGAAGCTTTTAATGTAATAATGCCCGAAGCTGCTGCTAATACCGTTTCTGTGGATATTGGTGGATTATATGGCAGTGAAATCGGTATTGTCATGATAATCGCCTTCGCTATCAATATTTTGGTAGCTCGTTTCACTAAATGGAAATCAGTATTCTTAACAGGACATATGCTTTATTGGTTCCCATTTGTTTTTATTGCTGCTGGTGTTGATGCTGGCTTAACAGGTGGAAAACTAATTATCTTGGCTACAGTATTCACCGCAACCTATATGATTGTATCTCCTAACTTAATGCGTCCTTTTGTAAAAGCAGTCACTGGGGAAGACTCGTTTACTATTGGTCACCCTACTACAATTCTTTCGGTGATTTCCGGATTATTAGGTAAAGTTATTGGGGACAAGAGCAAATCAACAGAAAGCTTGAACTTCCCTAAATCGCTAGGCTTCTTAAAAGAAGTATCAATCACTGGCTCAATTGTTATTGCCCTTACTTATATCGTCATGGCCCTAATTTTATCAGCTAATGGTTTTGATCCTGGTGTCGTTTGGGGTTATGCTGGTGGAAGTACTGGTATGTTTACATACATATTCACACATGCAGTATATTTTGGTGCTGGTGTAATTGTAATGTTGCAAGGTGTCAGAATGCTTATTGCTGAAATCGTTCCAGCATTTAAGGGAATCTCAGACAAATTCGTACCAGGCGCAATTCCTGCACTTGATGTTCCAGTTATTTTCAACTATGCACCAAATGCACTAATAATTGGCTTTATCGTAGCAATGGTTACTTCAATCGTTACTATTATTGCAACGGCTGGAATGTTCCCGACAGTAATTATTCCATTAACATTTACATGCTTCTTTGAAATCGGATGTGCGGCAATTATTGGTAATGCTACCGGGGGAATCAGAGGTTGTGTTATTGGGGCAGCAGTATCCGGTGTAATCATGGTAATGTTAGTTGGTTTTGGAGCTTACTTCTTCAACAATACAATCCAAGACTGGCTATTAGTGTATGGTGGTCAAGACTTCTCCTTGTGGGGAATAATTGAAGGCTTAATCGCTAGAATAATCGCTTAAAATGACATTTGAATATATCAACCATATTAAGGAACTCATTGAGAAAATTGAAACCCTTGAGAAAGAGAACATGAAAAAAGTAGTTGAACTACTCACTAAAACTATTCTTGAAAAGAACTCAATCTATATTTTTGGTGCTAGTCACGCTGGTATTCTTAGCGAAGAAATGTATTACCGTGCTGGTGGCTTAATGTTAATGAATCCGATTTTCGGAAAAGAGTTAATGTTAGATAATACTCCTATTACTATCACTAGTAAAATGGAACAGCTACCTGGTTACGGCACTACCTTGGCGACTAAAGTGAATTTCAAAGAGAATGATGTACTAATTATACATTCAGTTTCTGGTAGAAATCCCGTAGGTATTGAACTAGCAATTGATGCAAAAAACAAGGGGGTTCAGGTTGTCGCTATTACTAATCTAGATTATTCTAAATCAGTCACTTCTCGACATCCAGATGGTAAAAATCTTCATGAATACAGTGATATTGTTTTGGACAATCACGGAGATGTTGGAGATGCTTGCGTAAGCCTGCCAAATGTTCAACAGAAAGTAGGCCCCACCTCAACTGTTATTGGTGCCACAATGTTAAATTCCATCATCGTTGAAGTTGCAAAAAAACTAATCGAAAATGGAATGGAAAAACCACCAATTTTCTACAGTGCAAACTTAGATGGGGGCAGCAAACTAAACGAAGCTTTGTTTGAAGAATACAAAGACAATATTCACTATAAGTTGTAATAGTAAAAGATGGAAAACCCTGCGGTAATCCATCTTTTTGTTATTTATAAGAATATTTCATATTTGATATGTAGATACTATAATTAGTATTCGATAAATCTAAACCTTTCATTAGTGTTCCGCTTGTGAAACTAAAAGTAATATTTTTTGATGAGTACTTCGCTATATTCAAACTTATATTGCTGAACTTTTGTTTCGCAATATCCTTGGATGTTTCAAAAACAGAAAGAGATATCACTACAGAACTAAACTTAACTAAGGTTTTAGCCGAATTATTCACCACTTTGCCTACTGCTTTGAAAGTAGTTCCACTGTAGTAAACCTTAATCACATCAATATATGGATCAGGTGGGTATTGGTCAACTGTAGAATACGCTGGCGCAAGCGTCATTGCGTTTTCCCCTACAGTAACTTTACTCTTTATCGCATAACCATTTCTTGTTGCCGTTATCGTTACTGTTCCTTGTGCCAAAGCAGTCACTTTGCCACTACTGTTGATAGTAGCTATCTTGGTATTTGATGACTTCCAAGTAGTTTTACCTGAACCGCCTTTTATCGTTAGGTTAAAACTTTGGCTGACTTTCAAGAATACATTAGTTTCATTTATGCCAGGCTTTTCGACTACTACTTCGATAAAGTCCCCATAACCGCCACGTGTAGCAATGATATATGTTGTTCCTGGTTTTATCGTTGTGACTTCCCCATTACTGTTTACAGTAGCAACCGCAGGATTAGAAGAACTGAATTTCGTTGGGCTGCCTGCTAGTTTTCCTTCTAGTGAAACGGTGAACTTCTCTTTCATGTACACGACCTTACGATGGTCAACGATACCGTCTCCAACAATTAAAACATTGCTCACTAAGACATCAGTTTGATACAACTGCCCTAAATATCGGTAGGTTACTGTTGTATGCCCTACCCCACTTCCCTGTACATAGCCCAAAGAGTTTACTGTGGCAATATTAGTATTACTGGAAGAATGGTTCGTTGTAGTACCATCTGGGTATATGTATCTTCCACCACCAGCTAGCATTTCAAAATATAATACCTCACCAATTCCAGTAGCAAAGGCACTGATTGAGTTTTCAATAACATCGATATTTGCAGCCTCGACTGATTGCTTAATTACCACTTCATCCGGGCTGGCAGTTAGTTCTTCTTCAATCTTTTCCCTAGTCAATATATAATCAAAGGTTCCTTCACCTTCAACCCCGACGACTTCAATACTATAATTACCTGCTAGTAAATCAAATACTAATATTGCATAGCCAGTTTCAGTTTCGCTATCATAATCAGTTACAACATCGTGAACTAGATTATGGTTGTTATCATAAACAATTACATTTACTGAAACCTTATCACTAGTTAACTGCAATACTAGTACTTCTGGTTTCTCTAATATAAAACTAACTATTGTTTCACTCACTTCTCCAGCTTTAACACTACCAGTCGTTTCACTTATTACTTCGTTCTCCGTTGTAGTTGCTTGAGTTTCATCTTCTGCAAATATCGTAGTTGCTCCGCTAATAAACATTAGACAACTTAATAGAACGATTAGTATCTTTTTCATATATTCTCGCTCCTTTTACTAGTACACAGTAACTTGGAAGGTATGATAACTGCTATAGTATTTCTTACCTTCAACAGTCTTATATGCGATAATTCTATACTGGTAGTTACCACCCTTGACAACGGAAGCATCAGTATAGCTTATCGTGGTGTTTTTGGTTATTGTTGCTATTAGGCTCAACTCTGTTCCGCCATTTGTTGTGCGGTGAATCTCGTAGCCAGTAGCACCAGATATTTGGGACCATTTTAGTACTTCCCCTTTTTCAGTATAATATGCAAATCCATCTAATACTGGGGTTTGCAACCATACTGTACCCTTTACAGCCGAGTAGCCACCATAAATAACAGTCGAACCTTCCAAACGACCTGCGCGAACTTTGTAATAGTAACTAGTACCACTTTTAACATTAGTATCTGCATAAAAACCTGAAGTCGTCGTCCCCACTAGCGTGTATGTTCCATTTGCGCTAGTAGAGCGATATACCTGACTTTCAGTAGTACCATAATTATAATCGAAAAGTAGCTGAACTCCCGGCGTTTGTGTATTAACCGAGTTAATTTTCGGTGGGAGTAAAGCCGTTTTTGCAGACTTCACCTCAGAGTAAGGGCCACATTTTTGAACCCCTGTAACAGTAGTGCATACCCTTACTTTGTAATAATATGTCTTATTGAACACAAGTGGGTAAAAACTCTCCTCTGTTATGTCAGAACTCCAAATATTGAATACGTTAGTAAATGGTCCCGATTTAGAAGTAGCCCCATATATTTCGTAAACAGATGCTCCGGTTACTTTTTTCCAACTCACTTTTATAGAATTATAACTTGCGGTAGTAACCGTAATTGCAGGTGCTTTTAGCAATACCCCACCAACAGGATTGGAGTAAAAATAACTGTAAACTTTTTTGCCAGATATTGTTTTATATGCTCTGACTTTGTAGTAGTAAATCATACCTGCCTTCAATTTAGTGTCAGTATAACTTAGTGTATTTCCACTCGTTATAGTCTTAACAGCACTATAGGTTCCCGTTTCACTGGTTGAGCGATAAATAACATATCCACTTGCACTATTAACTTTACTCCATGACATTTTTAAACTAGTGTCTGAAGCTTTATTAACACTACTAATTGTGCTTCTAGCTAAGGTTGTATAACCTATTGTCGCTGAATAGCCACTATACACCTCACTTGAGCCAACAACTCTTTTTGCTCTTACTTTGTAATAATAAACTGT
>JGI994J12354_10002100_pt1 | contig 19776 bp, 14 predicted proteins | sample IntmicLarv3ML3BL_FD_12354 | JGI IMG/M metagenome (IMG submission 12354)
TAATCACTAATCACTAATATACTAATCAATAGTTAACATGAAAAATATTTTAATAATAATGTTATCATTTTTAGGTGTCTACGCAAGTGCGCAGAATGATGTTGCGAATATACGTGTAGGAACGTATAACTTGCGTATGGATACGCCAAGTGATAAAGAGGATGCATGGCCTAACCGTAAGGAGAAGGTTAAAGCATTGGTAGTGTTTCACGAATTTGATATTTTTGGAACACAGGAAGGATTCAAACACCAATTAGACGGTATTCTGGAAGTAGATAAGTTTGCATACGTAGGTGGAGGGCGCGATGACGGAAAAGATGCCGGCGAGCACTCTGCTATTATTTACGACAAAAACCGTTTTCAGGTATTGCAGAAAGGCGACTTTTGGTATTCCGAAACGCCGGAGACTCCCGGAAAGGGATGGGATGCTGTTTGTTGTAACCGTATATGTTCGTGGGCTAAGTTTAAAGACACCAAAAGCGGAAAAGAATTTTATTTCTTTAATTCGCATTACGATCATCAGGGGGTAATTGCCCGTCTTGAATCGTCCAAGCTTCTGTTGCAGCGCATAAAGAAGATAGCCGGTAATTCGACCTTTTTCTGTACCGGCGATTTTAATGCGACTCCCGATTCAGAGCCGATTCAGGTTATTTATAACGACGGATTGTTAATTGATTCGAAGTTAGTTGCCAAACAGCCGCCTTATGGAAGTGAAGGTACATACAACAATTTCAAAGTTGACGCTCCGATGAAAAACCGTATCGATTATATTTTTGTTTCAAAAAATGTAACCGTGAAAAAATACGGTGTTCTAAACGACAGTCAATATGGACGCGTGCCATCAGACCATTTTCCGGTGATGATAGACGCATCGTTCTGATATCGTAATTGATAAAAAATGACCGTATTATAGACAAATATATTACGGTCATTTGTCGCAGTCTATGCGACCGATTAAGACATATCATAAATTTAATTTGAGTTGAGGTACTTAATTGCTGCTTCAAGTACTTCATCCTTCTCTGCCATTATATCATCCACGGTGGGATACACTTCAATATCAGGGATAATGCCTGTGCGTTGCATTTGTTCACCATTTGGATAATACCATCCTAATCCGGAAAAAAATATGCAGTAAGATTATATCCGGGTAAAGGAATAGAATAAGGCAAATAAGCCTTTATATGATACCAACAGATAAAATATAAAATCTTAATATTTTAGTCTGTTTACCGTAATTTGACTATTTTACTTTTGTCGCGAAATTTTTTAAAGAAAACACTTATGCCTATGAGTAAACCGGAATAAATAAAAAAAACTTGCATGTACTGCACATACTTGCAAGTCATTGAGCAAACACATTAGAGATTTTCATTTAGTATTTACTATTAAAACAACAAATATATGGAAAAAAAACCTTTGTTTGAATACAATTATACAGAAACCAAGAAAAATGTATTTCGAATTATGAGAATATCCGTTTTTCTATCATTTGTTTTAGTCTTCAGGCTGTCAGCCTCAGACGCAAATGCACTGAATGTAATGATCACTCCATCAGATAATACTGTTAAGATGGAGCAATTAAATAATCAAACGCAACAATCAGGCATCAGAGTAACCGGAGTTGTCATTGATGAAAACAGCGAACCCGTTATTGGCGCCAATATAGTAGAAAAAGGCACGACGAACGGTATATCGACCGATGTAGATGGAAAATTTTCGTTACAAGTACAATCGAATGCTACATTACAAGTAACATATATCGGATATGTCATGCAGGAAATTGCAGTAGGTAACAGAACAAACTTAACCATACAACTGAAAGAAGACCTCACCGCATTGGAAGAAGTAGTTGTTGTTGGTTATGGCGTACAGAAAGCCGCAACAGTGACGGGGTCTATTTCTGCTGTGAAGGGCGAAGAGCTGATGGTTTCTCCTACCGTAAATTATTCACAGACATTAGCCGGTCGTTTGCCTGGTCTTATTGCAGTCAGTCAGTCCGGCGAGCCGGGAAGCGACGATGCGACATTACGAATCAGAGGATTGAATACTATTGGTGACAATACGCCGCTTATAGTAATTGATGGCATACCCGGCAGGGATATGAACCGCTTAAGCTCCGATGATATTGAAAGTATGACTGTTCTGAAAGATGCTTCCGCAGCTATTTACGGTGCAAGGGCGGCTAACGGTGTTATCCTTATCACAACGAAAAGAGGGAGTTCCGGAAAACCGAAAATTAATGTCTCTTATAATGAAGGATGGAGCCAGCCGACAATCATACCTGAAATGGCCGATGCTGCTACTTATCTTACAATGTTGAACGAAATTAACATGTATGCAGGAAATTCTCCCAATTATTCTGCTGAAGATATAGAAAATTACCGCAAAGGAGGTGACCCTTGGCGCTATCCTAATACCGATTGGTTTGGCGAAACATTTAAAACCTTTTCCTCTCAACGCAAAGTAAACGCATCTATCAGAGGCGGAAATGAAAGTTTTCGGTATTTTGTGTCTGTAGGCGGTAATTCGCAGGACGGTATATATAAAAACAGTGCAACTAAATACTCGCAAACTAATTTCAGAGGTAATATTGACGGTAAAGTAAATGATTACATTAAAATTAGTTTTGATATAGCCGGACGCCGCGAAGGCAGGAACTATCCGACTGTAGGGGTAAGCGATATTTTCCGTATGCTGATGAGAGGAAAACCGAATATGCATGCGTACTGGCCAAATGGAAAGAACGGCCCCGATATCGAATACGGACAAAATCCGGTTGTCATTACAACCAAACAAACAGGTTATGATAAACGGGATAAATATACAATGGAATCAAAAGCAAATATCGAAATAAAGATACCCGGTATTGAAGGACTTACTCTATCCGGAAATTATTCTTATGATAAGATATTCGAAAACAGAAAATTATGGGAAACACCCTGGTATCTGTACAGCTGGGATGGTGTTTCGTATGATGATGGCGGACAACCTGTACTTGCTGAAGGAAAAAAAGGACTGTCAAGCCCTGAGCTATGGCAACGGGCCGATAATCAAAGCCGTACAACAATCAACGGTATGTTGAATTATGAAAAAACATTCGCTGCAAATCATAACGCAAAGTTATTGGCCGGTGTGGAGTATATTTCAGGTGATGAATACCGTATGGATGCCGAACGGAAGTATTATGTATCGACAGCGTTGGATGAATTGTTTGCCGGAAGCGACCTCGAAAAAACCAACACCGGTTATACAAGAGAAAATAAACGTATGAATTTCTTCGGACGTATTAATTATGATTATAAACAGAAATATTTACTCGAATTTCTTTGGCGCGTGGATGGTTCATATATTTTCCCAAAAGAAAAACGTTTTGGTTTCTTCCCCGGAGTCTCTGCCGGCTGGCGTATGTCGGAAGAAAATTTTTGGAAAGAAAATCTTTCGTTTATCAACTATTTTAAACTTAGAGGTTCGTGGGGGCAGACAGGAAACGACAGGATAAGCGCTTATCAGTTCTTGTCGAGCTATGCTTTTCAGACCGGTACAAACCAGGTTTACGTATTTAATCAGAATACTCAAAGTAAAGTATTGCAGGAAAGCCGTATCCCTAACCCCGACGTGACTTGGGAAGTCGGGAACCAGTCAAATGCCGGATTCGACGGTCAAATGTTGAAAGGAAAGGCATCTTTTTCTTTCGAATACTTCTATAACCTGCGTACAAATATCTTATGGAACCGGAACGCATCTATTCCCGGTTCGACAGGGTTGACCTTGCCAAGAGAAAATATCGGAGAATACGTTAATCAAGGTGTTGAGTTTCAATTAGGGTATAGAGACAAGATAAGTGATTTCAATTACGCTGTTTCCGTAAATGGCGGAACATCGAAAGGCAAAATCAAATACTGGGACGAGACACCCGGTATACCTGATTATCAGAAAACGACCGGTTATCCGGCTCCGTTAAATGCTACCGGAGGTATCGATATCAATTATGCTCTTTATTATAATGCTATCGGTATATTCAAGGATCAAGCGCATGTCGATTCTTATCCGCATTGGGCGGGAGCGCGTCCGGGGGACGTGATTTTTGAGGATGTGAATGGTGATGGAAATATCAACGGGTTAGACAGGGTACGTAAAAATAAAAACTATATACCTACTTTTACAGGCGGTTTTAATCTTGACCTCGGATATAAAAACTTTTATGCTACCGTATTCTTCCAATGGGCTACCGGAGCTGTCAGATACCGCTATTTCGAAATGCAGGGAGATGCAGGAAATTACCTAAAAAATGATGCCGAAGGGCGCTGGACACCCGATAACACGAACGCTACACAGGCAAGAACCTGGAATCGCTATGGTGAATACTGGCGTAATAACAGAAATACATACTGGCTGCAGGAAAGTGATTACCTGCGTATGAAAAATCTGGAAGTAGGTTATAATGTTCCTCGTAATATTCTTAATTACTTTAGCATAGAAGCTTTGAGGGTATATGTCAGCGGACAGAACCTTTTCACCATCGACAAAATGGATGACTTTGATCCTGAATCGGAAAATGCTCAGTCTTACCCTGCAAACAGGATAATAAATGTCGGATTAAACTTAACCTTCTAAAATTTAAAGATTATGAAACAGTATCTATTTATAATACCGCTATTTTTAAGTTGTTTTATATTGTTTTCAAATTGTAACGACCAACTGGATACTATCCCTAAAGAAGAATTTTCGGAGTTGGCGGTTTGGGGCGATCCGGCATTGGTCGAAACCCTTATTAATAATGTTTATTTCAGGATGGACGAACCAATGACTGCCGGAAGGCTTAAAGCCGTTCTGGTAGATGAAGCTCATTATAGAGGAAACGCAGGGTCGCGTGATTTCAATAATTGCCTGTTGACGCCGGATACTTATCCCGGATGGGATGCTGCCTGCCGTAACAGAACTTGGAATGAGATGTACAAGACTATCAGAAGCTGTAACCTGTTTTTTCAAAACGTAGAAGACATTCCTTTCAGTACTGTATTGGAAGACGGAGTAAGCCAGAAAAACCGTATGACCGGTGAAATGACATTCCTTCGTGCGTACAATTATTTTAACCTGTTGACTATGTTCGGTGGCGTGCCTATCATTACGGAAGTTTATGGTCTGAATGAAGAATATGAAAAAGAGCGCAGTACATTTGAAGAGTGTATAAATTTCATCGCTTCGGAATGTGATAAAGCGGCTAATTTGTTACCTTTGAAACAAACAGGAGCCAATTACGGACGGGCAACCAAAGGGGCGGCTTTATCTTTGAAATCCCGCGTTCTATTGTATGCCGCCAGTGATTTGTACCACTCAACGGCACAATTATATCCCGATTTTTCAAATAAGGATTTGCTTGGTTATAATGGTGGCGACAGGACAGCGCGATGGAGAGCGGCTAAAGACGCAGCTAAAGCGGTGATCGACCTCGGCGTTTACAAATTATATAAGGAAAACCCGGCTCCGACAGATTCAATCGCCCAAAATCTTGTAGACTTCTTTTTGTCAAAAGATTCGGAAGAAGATATCTTTGTAAAATTCTTTGTGCCTATTATGAATCAGAATTATGGATTGTACACCGGGTCAAATGGTTTTCATACCTGGGGTTCTAATGCTCCGATCGGTAATATGGTTGATGCCTACGAAATGAAAGACGGCACAAAGTTTGACTGGAATAATCCCGAACATGCCGCTGCACCCTATCAGAACAGAGAACAGCGCTTTTATGCGAATATTTTGTACGAAGGTGCTTACTATCGTCCGCGTCCTGCAGACGTGGTAGGGCTTGAACCTGACGGGATAATGCAGATGGGCAGATGGGAAGTTTGGAACGCCGAGACTAATTCAATGGTCGAAATATACGGAGTTGATACACGTAAAAGTTCCATCGAAGACTGGAACGGTTCCGAAACCGGCTATTATGCACGTAAATTCATGGATCCGAGCGTAGATGCCCAGTATTATAAACAAGAAGTTACCTGGCGTTATTTCCGTTATGCGGAGATTTTGCTTAACTATGCTGAGGCTTGCATAGAATTGGGTGAGGATGCCGAAGCCAAAACGTACATCAATATGATTAGAAAACGTGCGGGTTTACCCGATTTGGCAAATAGCAGTGCATCACTGAAAGAGCAGTACAGGCATGAGAGAAGGATTGAACTGACATTCGAAGATCACAGGTTCTTTGACGTTCGCAGGTGGAAAATATGTGACGCCGTATATGTGCCCGCAACGAGGGTCGACATTGTGTACAAACTGAATGACGACAAGACAACCGCCAAAGTTCCGACTATTAAACATGAAGTATGGGAGAACCGCAGTTGGGATAATAAAGCGTATTTCTTCCCCATCTTGCGTGATGAGATGAATAAAAACGCCAAGTTAGTTCAAAATCCGGGTTATAATTAAAATTATTGATATTATGAGATTTAAAAAAATCGGATTATTATTTATGTTTATTTCTTTCTGTGCCTGTAATGCATGGGCGCAGGAAGATATAAAAATCATACATGGACCTTATCTGCAAAATATGGGGCAGGATGAGGTTACAATTGTATGGGTGACGAATAAAAAAGCTGTCTCGTGGGTAGAAATTGCTCCTGACGACCAGACTCATTTCTATCTTACCGAAAGACCAAAAGTTTTCGCTTCGAAAAACGGTGTAAAGTCGGAAGGACGTATTCATTCGGTTAAACTGACAGGACTGAAACCCGGTACGAAATATCGCTATCGCTCGTTCTCGCAGGAAGTGCTGCGACGTGAAAGCTATCATATCTTCTATGGCAAAGTAGCGTCTACTACCGCTTATCGTACAGGGCCGCTGGAGTTTACTACAAATAACTATGCGAAAAGCGACTTCACATTCACCATGATAAACGATATACACGGCAGAAGCGACATGATGCGAAAATTGCTTGAAATAGCCGAGCCGATGAAGAATGATCTGGTATTCTTTAACGGCGATATGATTTCGACAATGACAAATGAGCAGGATCTGTTCGAAGGCTTTATGGATACCGGCGTCGATATGTTCGCTAAAGAAATTCCGATGTACTATTGCAGAGGTAACCATGAAACGCGCGGCCCGTTCGCTACGGAGTTTCAGACTTATTTCTCAACGCTAAGTCCGGAATTATATTATCTTGTACGACAAGGACCGGTTTGTTTTGTTGTTCTTGATTGCGGCGAAGATAAGCCCGACACTGATATTGAGTACAGCGGCATAACCGTTTACGACCAATATCGAACACAAGAAGCTCTGTGGCTGAAAGAAGCATTGCAACAGAAAGAATTTAAGGAAGCAACATTCAAAGTAGTTATTTGCCATATGCCTCCCTTCGGAGGATGGCACGGCGAACAGGAAATTCTTGAAAAATTTGTGCCACTGCTGAACGAAGCAGGAGTTGATATTATGCTTAGCGGACATTTACATCGTCATGTAAAACAAGCGCCGGATGCCAATGTAAAATTCACTGTGCTTGCAAGTGGTAATGAGGCTGTTGTAAAAGGTAAAGTGACAAAGAATGAATTAAACCTCGATGTTATAGGCCTTGATGGCAAACAGGTAGATAAAATTGTAATAACAAAATAAAGTTGTTATGTCCGTCGTTCAGGATTTATCAAGTTGGGGCTGTCTCAAAAGTTTTGAGACAGCCCCTTCAGTAAAATAAGGATTAGTAATCCTATTATATTAATCCTGTTCGGATTGCAAATCAGAAATGGCAAAGATAATGTTTTGCTGTTAAGGCGCCGACATAGGAATCCTGACTTGCTGTTTGTGTTTTTGAACGCCCTTATGCTGTTGGGTCACGGCTGATTAAAAAAAAATAAAAGTATTTTATTGAAACTAATGATTAAAAAGATTAATTTTGTGGAATCCTTTATTAATGAAAAATGCAGTTTATTTTATTATAATGTTTTACCATAAAAAATCAACGCCATGCCTTACTACAAATCAATTAAGAAAATCAAAGACAAAGAGGAAAGCGCAAGGATAGCCGAAAGGCTATTAACTCTTCGTAATCAGTTAGATGAACAGATACCTAAAAAGACAGCAACCGAAACATTATTGCTTTCAACTTGGAATATACGTGAGTTTTCAGATAACAGAGAGCCGGAAAGCCTGCATTATATTGCAGAAATCATCAGTCGTTTTGATTTGGTTGCCGTTCAAGAAGTTGCAAGAAAATTGGACGGACTCGAAAAGCTGATGTATCTTTTGGGACCCGCTTGGGATTATATTGTTACGGACAGTACAGAAGGGTCAGCCGGAGGAGCTGAACGTATGGCATTCATTTATGATAAAAACAAAGTATGGTTCAAAAACATGGCGAGCGAGATTGTTTTGCCGGAAAGTAAAAAGAATCCGACTGTCAAACAGTTTGCCAGAACACCGTTTTGCGTAGCATTTCAGGCAGGCTGGTTTAAGTTCAATATCGCAACCGTCCATATCTACTACGGTAAAGCAACCGATAAACAGATTGAAGCGCAACGTCTTGAAGAAATAAAAAAATCTGTTGAATTTCTTTCCAAACGAGCCAAAGATGAGGATCACAGCTACATCCTTTTAGGCGATTTCAATATTCCGAATTGTAAAACCGATTATATGGGTGCTCTTGAAAGTAAAAACTTCTTTGTGCCCGATGCAATAAAAGAACACCCATCGAACATCAGCAAATCGAAGCATTACGACCAGATAGCCTTTAATATAAAATTAGAGCCGTCAATGGATATTTTCGACAAAAAAAATCAAAAAGCCGGTGCATTCGATTTTACCGAAACCGTATATAAACCGGAAGATTTCAGCATATATCGAAAATATTTTCCCGAGAGCATCTTAGTAACTAAAGCCTCAAAAACAAAGCCGGAGCGCGTAAAGACAGAAAAAGAACTCGAACAGTACTATTTAAGTAAATACCGCACGTTCCAGATGTCAGACCACCTCCCACTTTGGGTTGAACTAAAGATTGATTTTAGCGATCAATATTTGAATAAGTTGAAATAGATGTGTTTGATTGGCAAACCAAGGCAAGTATGCTTGCCTTGGTTTAGTAATTAGTATGCTCTTGCGAAGATCACTCGTTGAGCTGATGGTTTTCCCGTGACCATGCAAACGCCGGGTGTTTTATCTCCTTCGAGGGGGATGCAACGGATTGTGGCTTTTGTATCAGCCTTGATCTTTTCTTCCGTTTCAGAAGTACCATCCCAATGTGCAAGAAGGAAGCCGCCTTTTTCTATTTCTTCCTTGAACTCTTCGTATGTTTCAACATTGCGTGTTGTTGATTCACGAAAATCGTATGCTTTTTTGTAAATGTTTTGTTGTATGGTTTCAAGCAGTTCTTTTATGTATAAATCGATATTTTCGAGCGAGACTGTTTCTTTAGTGAGCGTATCGCGGCGCGCTACTTCGACCGTTCCGTTCTCGAGATCGCGCGCTCCCATTGCGAGGCGTACGGGAACACCTTTCAACTCATATTCGGCAAATTTCCAACCCGGTTTTTTATTGTCGGAGTTATCGTATTTGACACTGATACCTAATGCTTTCAGTTTAGCTGTTATCTCCGCAACCTTATCGTTTATTTGTGACAGTTGTTCGTCGTTCTTATAAATAGGAACGATGACAACCTGATAAGGAGCAAGATTTGGAGGCAGCACAAGTCCGTTATCATCGGAGTGTGTCATTATCAATGCACCTATAAGGCGTGTTGAAACGCCCCATGATGTAGCCCATACATACTCTTCCTTATTTTCGTTATTTATATATTTTACATCGAATGCTTTTGCAAAATTCTGCCCGAGAAAATGTGTCGTTCCTGCCTGCAGAGCTTTTCCGTCCTGCATCAATGCTTCTATGCAGTAAGTCTCTTCTGCTCCGGCAAAACGTTCGTTTGCGGATTTTGTTCCTTTAATGACAGGTATTGCCATAAAGTTTTCGGCAAAATCAGCATAAATTTTGAGTATTGTAAGTGTCTCTTCTTCAGCCTCTTTGCGAGTTGCATGCGCCGTATGGCCTTCCTGCCAGAGAAACTCGGCTGTACGAAGGAACAAGCGTGTACGCATCTCCCATCGCATAACGTTTGCCCACTGGTTGATAAGGATGGGTAGGTCGCGGTATGATTGGATCCAGTTCTTGAAAGTACTCCAGATAATTGTCTCGGATGTAGGGCGGATAACAAGCTCTTCGTCGAGCTTTGCCGCAGGGTCTACAACGACGCCGTTTCCTTCAGGGTCATTTTTCAATCTGTAGTGCGTAACAACAGCACATTCTTTGGCAAAACCTTCTACATGGTCAGCTTCGCGGCTCAAAAAAGATTTTGGTATGAGCAGAGGGAAATATGCGTTCTGATGCCCTGTTTCCTTGAACATATCGTCCAATGCGCGCTGCATCTTTTCCCATATTGCATAACCGTAAGGCTTAATGACCATACATCCCCGCACGGCAGAGTTTTCCGCCATATCCGCTTTAATAACAAGATCCTGATACCACTGTGAATAATTCTCACTTCTTGAAGTGAGTTCCTTTAATTCTTTTGCCATAGTATATAAATAAATGAAAATTGAAAAATATAATTATTAATCTTAGTAAATTGAAAATGATAAATTGTTTAATCGTTTAGTCGTTAGTGAATTAGTGGTTGGTTGTACATTATGTATTAATATTTTTCACTTTTGACTTTTAATTTTTCATTCAAAAGCTCCGCTTTTGTTAGTATTGTTCTTTTTCGTTAGGGAAATCACCATCCTTAATATCTTTTATATATGCTTGCACCGAATCGGTGATTATATCGTAAAGGTTTGCATATCGACGCAGGAAACGTGGTGAAAACTCATTATTGATACCCAGCATATCGTGCATTACGAGTACTTGGCCGTCGACACCGCCACCTGCACCTATACCGATGATAGGTATTTTTAGCTCTGAAGCAACCCTTGCCGCAAGACCTGCGGGTATCTTTTCCAGAACTATAGCAAAGCAACCAAGCTCTTCGAGAAGATGCGCATCTTCGATTAATTTTTGCGCCTCTGCTTCTTCTTTCGCACGAACGGCATATGTGCCGAATTTATTTATTGATTGCGGGGTAAGACCGAGGTGTCCCATGATAGGTATACCTGCACTGAGGATTCGTACGACAGATTCTCTTATCTCAGCTCCGCCCTCAATCTTGATACAGTCGGCATGCGTCTCTTTCATAACCCGTATAGCCGATGCAAGCGCCTCTTTGGAGTTTCCCTGATACGTGCCGAATGGTAGGTCTACGACAACAAGAGCACGTTTTACTGCTTTCATGACCGATTTGCCATGATAAATCATCTGGTCAAGCGTGATAGGCAGTGTCGTAACATTTCCCGCCATCACGTTCGATGCGGAATCGCCGACAAGTATAACGTCCATTCCTGCATTATCGATAATTTTTGCCATTGAATATTCATAGGCTGTCAACATGGAAATCTTTTCTCCACGCTGTTTCATTTCTATAAGGCGATGAGTCGTAACCTTACGATTATCATCCATTACTGCTGTAGACATATAATTAATGTTTTTTCGGGGGACAAAGGTAGTGCAAGTTGAGAGTAATACAAAAAAAGCTCGCTTTTTTTTATTACCGAAACGCCGCCTACCTTCTATTTTTGGAGAAAAGGTAGTATTTTTTTATTAAAAAAGGGTAGTACCTGCTTTTCTTCTCTTGTACAGAATTAAAAATAGTGTTATATTTGCATAGTTTTTTTACAGGTACTCTTTTCGGAGAGAAAATAGGTATTAATTTTATAGCTTATATAAGCTTTTTATACACAATTAGATAAATGACTACTGAGATTATTATTGTATTTTGCGTAATTGTTGTTACTGCAATTTTTTTTGTGTGGGGTAAGATTCGTTCTGACATTGTTGCCCTATGTTCGTTGATTGTTTTGATGTTATTTGGTTATTTTGCACCCGAAGGGAGTAAGATACTATCTGTCGAAGAAGCTCTGTCAGGTTTTTCCAATAATATTGTAGTAATGATGGTATGCCTTTTTATTGTCGGAGGAGCCATTTTTCAGACAGGTCTTGCCAAGAAAATAAGCACCTACCTACTTGCTCTGGCGGGCGAAAGCCAACTGAAACTGTTTTTGCTCGTGATGCTTGTTACCGGAACTATCGGTGCGTTTGTCAGTAATACGGGAACGGTTGCGCTCATGCTTCCTATCATTGTGAGCCTTGCAAATGGCGCTAATTCAGACCCGAAACGCTTCCTTATGCCTCTTGCTTTTGCAAGCAGTATGGGAGGTATGTTGACGATAATCGGAACGCCGCCCAACCTTATCATAAGTGAAACACTCGAAACAAACGGATATGAGCCGCTTAAATTTTTCTCTTTTCTGCCTGTGGGGTTGATAACATTGTCATTAGGTACAATACTGCTTTGGCCTATGAGTAAGCTGTTATTATCAAAAGACAAAGACGGAAAAAAGAAAAAGAAGAAAGAAAAATCCCTTGTCCAGCTTGCCAATGAATATAAAATATCAAATAACCTTTACAGGGCCAAGATAGAGGAAAACTCGTTATTTCTTGATAAAAAACTGAAAGAGCTTGATATTACAAAGAAATATAATGTTAGCGTTGTCGAGATAAAACGCCACAACAGTAAGAAAAGTTTTTCTCTTTCGTCGGCATCTGTTCCGAGAGAGATTGTAGGTGCGGAGACTGTTATGCTCGAGAAAGATACTATTTTTATCCTCGGCGATTTTGAGAACGTTCAACAAATGTCGGAGGAAAACAATCTGCATCTCCTTGATTTGCATGAATATGACGAAGAGAAGATGACTTCGGGAAAAGACCTCAACTTCCAAAATATCGGTATATCGGAGCTTGTAATTATGTCGTCTGCAAAGCTTATTAATAAAAAAGTTGGTGATTCAGGTTTCAGGAACTTGTACAATGTGAATATATTAGGAATAAAACGCCACGACAAATATATCATACAAAACGTAAAAGACGAAAAAATACATTCCGGCGATGTTCTGCTTATTCAGGGCGAATGGGAAAATATCGCAAAGCTTGAAAACGAAGAATCGGAGTGGGTTATCGTCGGCAAATCGCTTGAGAAAGCTGCAAAGGTTCCCCTTGACCATAAAGCACCTGTTGCCGCAGCCATAATGATTTTGATGGTATTGAGTATGGTTCTCGACCTGCTGCCGATGGTTACGGCTGTCATGATAGCATCAATACTGATGATACTGACAGGTTGCTTCCGTAATGTTGAAGCGGCATATAAGTCGATAAACTGGCAGAGTATCTTCCTGTTTGCCGCAATGATACCCCTTTCCAAAGCAATGGAAAATACGGGCGCTTCGGTTTATATCTCCGGGTTGATAGTTGACTTTGTAGGCTCTAACGGACCGTTATCAGTTATGGCGATAGTCTATATATCCACGTCCATCCTTACATTATTTATAAGCAATACTGCGACTGCCATTCTTTTTGCACCGATAGCCATGAAGGCGGCAATGACGCTTGGCGTAAGTCCTTATCCGTTTTTATTTGCCGTGACTGTAGCAGCAAGCATGTGTTATGCAACGCCGTTTGCTACACCGCCCAACGCATTGGTTATGTCGGCAGGTGAATATAAATTTATGGATTATGTGAAAGTGGGTCTTCCGCTTCAGATTATTTTTGCGATAGTGATGATATTAGTTCTGCCGCTCTTATTCCCGTTTTAAATATAAAATTAAACTGACGGACTATTTTCGACAATGCATGTAATCGTAAAACTATTTACTGTTGTTTTGCCCAGTTCCTGAAGTCTTCTATGGCTTTGTGCAGGACACCGGCTTCGCCTCTGAACGTGCCTGAGCCGGATGGCTTGCCGTCTCTGGCATACCATTCGTAAAAGCCGTTATTACGGACTACCCGTTCGAACATCGGGTGCGCCTCATCGTAAGCTTCCTGCACGAATCCGTTGCGAACAAGCTGTTGTATCATGCGTGCCCCGAACCATGTCCAGTCGCCTCCGTTCTGGTAGCCGTAAGGATACATGCCTTTGTTTTGAAAAAAGCCTTCGGGGTAGGGAGGGTAGACCGTCAGACCTATTGTCGGAGCGCCTGATGCTTTTACGTTTGCTACCATAGCTGCATTGACAGCGGCAATTTCTTCTTTCGAAAGTAGCCCGGCTTCGATGGCTATAGCCGTTCCTCCGTGATAATGTATTGCATTTTCATCGAAATCCTCCGGGAAAGGTGAGCCTGCAAGATATACATGAGGGATAAACTTTTGTTTCTCTTTATCCCACAGGTGTTTGCGCACATTATTGAAAATATCGTCTTTTACTTTTGTCCAACGTTTTTTTGATTCATCGTTATTTGTCATGGATATGAAATGATTGATTGCTATGATAAAAAACGCATTATCGTAGATGTCGAGACACAGGTGAGAGTTTTTATCAAGTTCGACGCCCCACGGATGTTCGGGTTGAACGTCACCCCAGTCGGCTGTCGTCGCTCCCCACAGGAGGCCGTATTTTTTATCATACCTTTCATTAAGCAGGTACTCCATTGCCCATTCCATTCTGTCAAGTACCGTTTTGCCGTCGATATCGATACGCAGAAAATCTTTATTACCGCTTTTAGTTACATACCGCCATACTGCTTGTATCAAAGAAGATTCCTGATCTGTTTCAACAGTGTTTTTATGCGCTCCGTAACGGGGTTCCAATTTAGAAAAACGGTATTTATATCCTCCATGAGATTTCGCACGGTCTATTCCGATAAAACCATCGACAATATCGCCTGTTTCGCCCTGAAAGCGGAAGAATGTCAGTAAATTATCCTGTATCATCTCGTCGGGCATTACCGCCATGGCAGGTTCAATAAATGTATTATAGTCGCGTATCCATACTTCCCCGTATCCGTCGCCTGCATTAAATCCGCCTTTAACAACATCAAGAGCCATTGCTTCTACTTTATTCATGAGTGTATCTTTCAGGATAAGCTCCGCCAACTCTTTATTTTTGTCGGCAGGCTGTAGCTGTTTTCCACCGCAGGAGGACAAAGATAAAATTGCCATCATAATAATAATTACAGGAAAATAATAGTTGCGAAAACCATTTGTTAATGCGGTATTCACATGATGCGATTTAATATGGGCAGTCATTTTCATAATTAATATAGTTTTAAAACAGCGGCAAGTTATATAAAAAAATGCAGATTATCAAAAACGATGAACGATAAGTTTTCTTACCGCGGCAAAGATTTATCGTTTGTGTTTTAATTTGAAGATTTTTATGTATATTTGTAGCGCATTGAGAACGATTTTGGAAATTGATAAATTAAATTTGTTATGGAATATTTAACAGTTGATAGTATTTACAATGATATTATGCATTTGTCTAATGAAGACAAGGAAATACTTTATGCACGGATGCAAAAAGACTTTCGTAAAAAGGATGAAATTGTAGCTTTTTCAATGTTTGGTAAACCACTTACTCAAAAACAATATGTTGAAAAGATTGAAAGAGCTATAGCAGAGGCAGATAGAGGTGATTTGATTACAGATGAAGAACTGCTAAAAGAGATAGAAACGTGGTGAAAAAATATATTTTTTATTGGACACCTGAAGCAAAAAGAGATTTAAAACAGATATTCGATTATATTGCAAGTGCTGAAAGTCGGGAGCGAGCTATGTATGTCATTCAAGGCATATTGACAAAAGTAAAAGAAATACAAACTATTCCTACAAAACATACCCACGAACCGTATATTAATAGAGATAATGTGCGCTTTACCGTGAAATGGTCTTTCAAAATAGTATTTGAAATAAAAGAAGATGCAGTACGAATATTAAGTATATTCCATACTGCACAAAGTCCCGAAAAGATAAAGAGAAACCAATAAAATCAAAACTTTATAAATTTGGAAAATTGTATTGACTTGCATTCTTTTTACTTTAAATTAATTGCATAAAAAACTTTAAATCGGTAAATTTATGAAACGAATCTTTGCTTTTATCGCTTGTGTTTTAATGATCGGATGTACTGTCGATCAGGATAAGCCTGTTAATCTGAGTGGAGAATGGCTTATAAGGTTGGATCCCGGTGATGCAGGAGTTAGCGAAAAATGGTTCAATACTACGTTTGACGAGCGCATCGTATTGCCCGGTTCACTTCAGGAGCAGGGATTCGGAAACGATATTGACGTCAGTACCATATGGACAGGCGATGTTGTAGACCGCGCATGGTATGACAAACCGGAATATGAAAAATTCAGGCAGAAAGGTAATATAAAAGTTCCATTCTGGTTGAACCCCGAAAAACATTATGTCGGAGTGGCATGGTATAAAAAAGAGATTATTGTACCGCCCGGATGGAAAGATAAAACTATTTTTTTCGAAATGGAGCGTACACACTGGGAAACGACTCTGTTTGTTGACGGAGTGGAACAAGGCTGTCAGGATGGACTGTCGACTCCGCATCGTTACGAACTGACAGCGTTAAAACCCGGAAAACATTTTATCACATTGCGCGTCGATAATCGCGTTAATATCCCGGTCGGAGTTAATGCTCACAGCGTCTCCGACCATACCCAAAGCAACTGGAACGGCATTGTCGGGAATATTTCATTGACCCCCAAACCAGAAATGTATATCGACGATTTGCAAATATATCCGGATGCAACAAATAAAAACGTAGCGGTACGTCTGTACATGAAAGGAAAAGCGCCGTCGGGGAAAGTAAATGTTTCGATGCAAATTGAAACACTTGAAGGGATGTTGACCGGTACGCCATATAATTTTGATTTTGACGTTACGGGTAATGAGGCTATACTTAGCGCGACAGTAAATGCCGGCAATGATATATTATTGTGGTCTGAACATTCACCGGACTTGTACCGTTTGAAGACAGTCATAACATCTTCGGACGAAATAGAAGAACGATATACAAACTTCGGCTTTCGCGATTTTAAGAAAGCCGGTACGCGTTTTCATGTGAACGGACAACCTATATTCCTTCGCGGAACATTGGAATGTTGCATTTTTCCGCTTACAGGCTATCCTGCAACAGATAATGAATACTGGATGAAAATATTTCGTTCCTGCAAGGATTTCGGGCTTAACCATGTACGCTTCCACTCATGGTGTCCTCCAAAAGCCGCGTTTGACGTTGCCGACAGCATGGGAATCTACCTTCAGGTGGAGTGTGCCGCGTGGACAACCGTCGGAAACGGTAGTGAAATAGACAAATGGTTTTATGCTGAAGGCGATCGAATTCTTAAAGAATACGGAAATCATCCGTCTTTCTGTATGCTGGCTTACGGTAACGAGCCGGGTGGACGAAATCAGGTTCAGTACCTGTCTGATTTGGTCGATTATTGGCAGAAGAAGGATAACCGCAGGGTTTATACAAGCGCTGCCGGATGGCCGTATATAGAAAATGCCGATTACCATAATACTCCCGATCCGCGTATTCAGGCATGGGGACAAGGATTGAACAGCATTATCAACGCACAGCCGCCGCGTACAGATTTTGACTATGCGGAAATAATAAAGAAAGACATGCCTACCGTCAGTCATGAGATTGGGCAGTGGTGTGTTTATCCCAATTTTGAGGAAATAAGTAAGTATACCGGTATTCTGAAAGCTAAAAATTTTGAAATATTCAAAGAGACGTTGGAAAATAATAATATGGGTGACTTGGCAGATGATTTTCTTTTTGCTTCAGGTAAACTACAGACACTTTGTTACAAAGCCGATATAGAAGCAGCATTGAGAACACCCGGTTTTGCCGGTTTCCAGTTGCTCGACCTGCACGATTTCCCTGGGCAAGGGACTGCTTTAGTAGGCGTGCTTGATCCTTTTTGGGAAACAAAAGGTTATGTTGAAGGAAAAGAATACAGTATGTTTTGTAATAAAACTGTTCCGCTTGTTCGCTTTCCCAAGATGTTATGGTTGAACAACGAACGTATGAATGTACCCGTGGAGTTTGCACATTTCGGAGAAACACCGTTAAACAATGCCTCCATAGAATGGATGGTGACAAACCCGAATAACGAAGTGATAGCGCAGGGTAGTTTTACAAAAGACCTGCCCTTAGGCAATTGTATTCAGGTCGGAACTATCGATATCTCATTTGACCGGATAAAAGAAGCAACGCAGTTGGCCGTTTGCGTAAAAATAAAAGATTCCGATATCGAAAATCGTTGGAATATATGGGTTTATCCGGTACAAAAAAATACTGTCGAGAATTTACCCTACATTACGTCTACATTCGATAATAACGTTGTTGACAGGTTGAATAACGGAGAGTCCGTGCTTCTTCTTTCTCCCAAGGGTAGCGTTGCACCGCAAAAAGGAGGAGACGTCGCTGTCGGTTTTTCAAGTATATTCTGGAATACTGCGTGGACGAGAGGACAGGCGCCTCACACATTGGGCGTTTTTTGCAGTCCGGCTCACCCGGCGTTCGTATCTTTTCCTAATGATGGATATAGCGATTACCAATGGTGGGATATCGTAACCGATTGTGATGCGATGATAATGGACGATTTTCCTGAAGATTTCATGCCGGTAGTGAATATTATTGATGACTGGTTTACGAACCGCAGGTTAGGCTTTCTTTTTGAAGCGAAAATTGGAGAAGGCAAACTGATCGTATGCAGCTCCGACTTGAATAAAGACCCCGAGAAATATCCTGCGGCAGCTCAGTTTAAGCAAAGCCTGCTTGAATATATGTCCTCCGATAAGTTCGACCCTGAGTATGAACTGAACCCGGAATTAATAAAAAGCCTGTTTGTTAAATAAAAAATACGGCAGAAAGATAAAAAAATGAACATAGAAAAACTAACAAAAGAGGTTATAACAATAGCGAAGAATGCGGGCGCATTTCTGAAAAAAGAAAGGTTGGATTTTCGACCCGAAGATGTGATAGAGAAGCAAAAATTTGATTTTGTGTCGCATATCGACAAGAATACGGAGATAATGCTTGTAAAGCAATTATCAGAATTATTACCGTCCGCAGGTTTTATAACTGAAGAAGGTCAGGCTGAATATAATAATGAAGAGTATTGCTGGATTATTGACCCGCTTGACGGAACAACAAATTATATACACGATTTTGCACCTTACAGTGTGAGTATTGCATTGAGCAAAGGCAATGACCTGCTGTTAGGCGTGATATACGAAGTTTGTCGAGATGAATGTTTTTATGCATGGAAAGGTGGAGGATCATACCTCAACGGAAAACCGTTGTCAACATCAACTAACACTGAAATAGATAAAGCTTTTATCGGCATAGGACTACCATATAGTTTCGAAAAATACATGCCTGTAGCCGAGAGTATTATACCTCGTTTCTACGGGTCATGTACAGGATTGCGTCTGACAGGATCCGCTGCAGCTAATATGTGTTATGTAGCTGCCGGTAGATACGATCTATGGTTCGAAGCATATATCAAACCTTGGGATTTTGCTGCAGGAGCGCTTATTGTGACTGAAGCCGGCGGTGTAATTTCCGGATTTGATAATAACCCGAATATTATGTCATCGCATCATGTAATAGCTTCATCAAATCAATCAATCCATTTTAAAGTTCTCGATTTCCTTAATGCAAAAATTGTCAAGTAGAACTAAGAAACTGTTTAAATTTTCCACAAAACCGGATATAATGTAAAAAGTTGTTATTTTTCGTCACTCTTTTTGTGTATTTGCTCCCTTTACTCAGCTCTAATAGCCCGCTATTATTGCTTCATAAAGTAATCAACTACCCGAAAAATAGTTTTGAAAAA
>JGI994J12354_10002101_pt1 | contig 19774 bp, 25 predicted proteins | sample IntmicLarv3ML3BL_FD_12354 | JGI IMG/M metagenome (IMG submission 12354)
TTTTGCGGGCGGTTTCCTGCTATATGCCGGGACGGGGCACAAGCGTGCGCACCTTTGTTTCTGTCTGCGTGAACAACTATGTGACCTCTGCGCTGCGGCGCTACAACAAACGGGACCGCGCGGCGGAAGTGGAACTGGCGGAAAGCGACCTGCCGCCGGGGGCGGAAACAACGGACCCCCAGGATTTATATTCCGCGAAAGAAACGGTGCGGCAGATCATGGAGGTCATCCAGACGGAGCTGACGGAGCTCGAGCGCAGCGTGATGGAGGCCTATTTGGCAGGCGAGCATTACGACGCGATTGCGCAGCGGCTGCACATCACGATCAAGGCGGTGGACAACGCGTTGCAGCGCGTGCGGAAGAAACTGAAAGGGTTTTTGCAAGGGTGATTTTGCGCCTGTAAAATATGAAACTGCGAGTTGGCATGAGTTCGGAGCAGGCGCATTTCGAGCCGCGACTTTCAAATTCCAGCAAACTTTAGTACGAACTAAATGGCCTTGTAGCTCAACAGTAGAGCGCGTAACCGGGCGCAAGTCAGGTTATACGATGAGGGTGCGAATCCCTCCAAAGGCAAAAATATTTTTATAGCGAGGTAGATCAACCCATGTTCGAAGACAAAACTCTCATCTGCAAGGAATGCGGCAACGAATTCGTTTTCACCGCCGGTGAACAGGAATTCTACGCGGAAAAAGGCTTTGAGAACGAGCCCACACGCTGCAAAGAGTGCCGCGACGCCCGTAAGCGCGGCGGCAACCGTGAGCGCGAGCTGTTCGAGACCACGTGTGCAGAATGCGGCGGCATCGCCCGCCTGCCTTTCCGCCCGCGTGAAGACGGCCGTCCGGTGTACTGCAGCGACTGCTTTGCCCGGCAGAAGGAGAATGGATAAATTTAACTTGGCCTAACTGATGGTTTCGCCGGCGAAATGAATCCAGCAATGAAACGCCCCCGGAGTGATGAACTTCGGGGGCGTTTTTGGTTGATTTTTTAGGGTTGCGATATTTTTTGGTGGCGGACGCGCAATGCGCGCCCTACAGGGGGTGCTGTGAGAAGCAATTGCGAAGTGAAAAAAGTTCAGGTTTTCTCTTCTTCCCCCGCCCTTTGGGCACCCCCTTCGGCATCAAAGGGGGCCTTGTAACGGGAGCGTTGAACCGGGGGTGCGTGTATATCGGGATGCGGGACGGTTGATTGTTTTTACTTTCCCAAAAGATGAATAATAAAAGCCAACGGAAAGGTGAGTGGGGCCCATAGAATGGCCCAAAGCTTCATCCAGAAACTCATATCGCTCCACGCCATGGGTTTGTTTCCTTTCATATTTAATAAGGGCTTGCATGCTTACAGCACTTTACTCAGGATAAACATCAGCCAAAGCAGGACGATGAACACGGCCTCGGCGGGGATGGCAAGCTTGGTGTAGGCCGCTTTCCAGCCTTTATCCACAAAGGTGAAGATGAAGCGGGTGAAGAAGACGACGTTGGAAAATACCAGGCCGCCGACCAGCGCGTAATCCCCGGCGCCCTTGAGGAAGAGGAACGAGAGGAAGAAGCCGAGCGCGAAGGAGATGCCGCCGTAGTAGACGCGGATTTCGGTGACGCCGGCAGGGCCATCGGGCTTGATGGCGAAGGTTGCGGCGTTTTTGACCGGTTTTGCGATGAACATCACGGCCATGCTGAAGAAATAGATGGCGAGACCGACGACGGCGATGGTGACGGCGATGTTTGCGGTGAAGATGTCTTTCAGATTCATGATAGGGCCTCCTTAAGAATTTTTGATTTGGTTTATTGGTGAATCCCCGGGGGGATCAGCTCCGGAACATGATCCAGTTCAATGGAATCCAGGCAAAGAGGATGTACTTCAGTATAAAATTCCAGGCGAGCGCAAAGGCAGAGGGTCGGTCGCTCAGGCCGTAATCCGCCAACACGTTTTTGACATCCTTGGTCAGGATGTTTGAAGTCAGCCGGAGGGAAAGCCGCAGCGGGCCGACATTCAGTGCGTTCAGGCTCCGGGCGTTGCGCTCTGTATAAACCTTGCCGAGCCGGTTTATCATTTCCGCATACTGTTCCGCCGGGAGAGCGGCTTGGGCTTTCTCAATGGCGTTGGTGAGAAGAATCAGAAATTCGGCATACGGATAGCAACCATAGAGAACGCCGCCCAAAAAATATTCCTTCACAAGCGCTTCCGTTTCCGTGATTTCGAGGTAAATCACGGCGGCGCCCAACTCTCTCAGCCGCTGTTCCAGCACGCCATTGCGGTTGTCCTGCGCAATGGCATCCCAGTTGGCCCTGTTGATATAGGCTGCATAGGCTTGGCCCTGCGGTGAGTTTTTGACCCTCGCCTGCATTGCCGTATAGGCGGTGTTCACCTCGCTGCGGGATTTGAAGGTTCTTAATTCCGAGGTGCCGAGCATCCCCAAAACAATCATCACAGGGACAAAATACAGCGCCTCGTTTTCTTTGGCGATTGCCTTGCGGACCGTTTCGAACGCCGACCAGGTGAATTCGGGGTCAGCCGTTTCATCGCCGGCTTCTGCGGCGGATACCGCATCCGCATCGCAATCAAAATCGAACGGCTGCCGTTCCGCGCCGAACAGACCGGTGGACAAGAGCGCTTCTTTGCTTGGGAGTGCGGGCATGCTTGCGGCGGCTTCGTCCGTGCCGGCAGCACCCGCACTGATTGCGAACATTCCGAGGAGCATTGCCAGAACCAAAATTGTGCTGAGCAGTTTTTTCATGAGGAACCTCCGTATTGGATTTTGGATTGGGTTGATTTGCCTTGCGTTCGCGGTGCTAATCATCATATTGCGCAATCCGTACAATCACATCATAGATTAAACGTGTTTTTTGAGGAGAGCAAGAGGCAAGAATATTGGCAATGTCTCCATGCAAATATGGTCCTTCTTCCACAACGCCGGTTAGCAAGGTTGACAAAGCGGTATTGGTAGCTGCGCAGATTTTTCCAAGCAGTTCAAGGTTTGGTTTTTCTTTGTTTGTTTCAATTTTGCTGAGATAATTCGTTGATATTTGCAGCTGTTCGGCAAGCGCTTCCTGTGTCAAGCCAAGATTCATGCGAGCCTTTTTGATTCGCTGGCCAATCACTCTGTAGTCAATCAATGCGTCCACCATCTTTCTTTTTTGCCTTAATTATAGAAAGATTTCGCCATAGCTACAATTGAGCGATAACTAATAGCATTGACATATGACTGAAAGTTGTGTATAATTATTACAGCATAACAAAGAGGAGGAAGAGGATGCACAACATCATTCGCGCACTGCGGAAAGAAAAAGGTCTGACGCAGCAGCAGGTGGCGGACTATCTGCATTTGGATCGCTCTACGTATGCCTATTATGAAAGCGGCCGCTCAAAGCTCAATGCGGATATCATTGTCAGGCTGGCGCGGTTTTATCAAATACGTTATGCGGTGCTTCTTGGGGATGAGCCTGTATCGGAGGAGCATGGGCGGGAGCGGACATAAAAAGAAAGGCACCCGGACATGCGGGTGCGCGGGCGGTCACTTCGGCTCATAGCGCATGAAAAAGTGCGAAGGGGATTCATCGTATACCGCGAAGCCGAACCTTGCGTATAAGTGCCGCGCGGGGTTGGTTTTGAAGACCTTGAGCGTGACCGGCTTGCCCCTGGATGTGATGTGCGCCAAATACCACGAGCCAAACCCGTGATTGCGCGCTTGTTCCGGCAGTTGAATGGAAACGCCGCCGATGGAATCCGCGTGCTCGTCATAGGCGAAAAAGCCGGCGGTTTCGCCATGGAGAAGGAGCTTTTGATTGCACGTGTGCCGCATGGCCTGCCGGAACTGCGCGGCGTTCATCTCCAGCTGCACGCTGTCGACCCAGCCGCCGAAATATTCGCCGACATAGCCGCTGTAGCAGGCTTTTTTGACGCGGAAGTAATCGTCGAAGTCGGTTTCTTTGACATCGGCGGAGGAAAAACCGAGCGCCGCGAGAGTTGGCGGGATGTTCATGGTGCGGGCCTTTCTTTTGGGTGAGCTGGAGCAAGCGCCGCCCCTGCAGATTGTGATATCGTCAAATATCCTTCATGAAGGTGTAGCCGACGCGGTGCTTGCCGTCGCCGGTGGTGCAACTGCCGTACTTCGTGATTTTGTAGCCGCAGGAAAGATAGAGCGCGATGGCGGCGAGATTGTCGCAGGTGGTGTGAATGGCCAGCTTGCAAAAGCCGCGCTCCTTTGCGAAGGTCTCGGAAAATGCCACGGCATGGTGGCCGGCGCCCCGGCGCTGGTTCTCTTTGCCGACCACAAGCATGGAAATCCAGGCGGCGTCGCGGTCAGTGCTGTCCAGGCCGTTGAGCTTGAGCCAGCCGACGGGCGTTTTTTTCGAAAACATGATGAAATGCGCCTCATCGGTGTCGTTATTCCAATGGGTCAAATAGGCATCCAACCACGCGGCGTAGTCCATCACATTGATATGAAGGGAGGAGACCACCGCAGGGTCGTTCAATAATTCGGACAGGAAGAGGATGTCTTTTTGTTCCAACCGGGCAAAAGTGAGTTTCATGGCGATAACCTCCAGCTGCAGACACGGGAGCTTGCAATCAGATGATTAGAACATCGAGATAAACAATGTCAGGAATGTGCCTAGAAAAACAAAGGGGTACAAAACCAGGCCAATGGGCAAAAGCGGCAGCAAAAGTATGCCGAACGTGATATCTCCGCCTTGCGGCTGATCTCTGAACAGCATGGGAATGCTGGGCACAGTGATAAGGCTGAGAATGGAGGCGAGATACGCGGCATCGCGGGCGCCCCTCTTTATCCCATCCCAATCAACGGAGGCTGTACGCAATTTGCTGCCCTCGTCTGCCGCGGCGGACATGGGCGCGGCCTCGTCAGCTGGCGCGGGAGTGGCTTCTGTGGCTACCTCTTCAGTTGGTTCTTCTGTGGCGAACGCGGACGCGGACAGTGCAAAAACAAGCACCAGAGAGAGCAGAAGCGCAAGCAAACGTTTCGTGTGTTTCATGAGGGAAACCGCCTTTCTGTATGTTGAACTACTCGTTTCGAAAAAATAGCACCAGCGCGCGAATTGCTCGCCGCAGGTGCAGTTGTGCTATGGAAAATGCAAGTGCAGACGCGGGCCGCTTGTTTTTTAAAAATAGCGCTGGAGGCGCGAATTGCCTCCAACGCAGCTGGTGCCGGTGACCGGGGTCGAACCGGTACGGTGTTGCCACCACTGGATTTTGAGTCCAGCACGTCTGCCAATTCCATCACACCGGCATCTCCGTATATTATAACGCATCCGGCGGCAAAATGCAAGCCCTTTTGCAGGATTTTTGGATTTTTGTGAACATCAGGATTTTTAACAATTTTAGTGCGGGGTCAAGTCTTGACAACGCTTGTCCGGCATGATATACTTTGCTTATCAATTAAAAGAAGTGGTAGGAGGCATCATAATGGGAGAATATAACAAGGCGCTGGCACAGCGGATGGACGAATATCTGAAGAGCCAGAACTGGAACTACGATTTTAACGAAGAGGACGGGTTGTTCCGGTTTGGGATGTCGCTCGAAAACAAGATGAACAACTGCCGCATGGTGGTGATGATCGGGGAAGACCTGTTTACGTCGTACGCGATTTCTCCGGTGAGCGCGGACACCGACACCATGGCACAGGTGGCAAATTATCTGACGCGCGCGAACTACGGCCTGAAGATCGGCAACTTTGAGCTGGACTACCGCGACGGGGAAATCCGCTATAAGGCGACGCTGTTCTGCGCGGACACGATCCCCTCGCTGGAGATTGTGGAGCGTGTGACGGATATGCCGTTCCGGATGATGGAGCACTACGGCGGCGGGCTGCTGAATGTGCTGTTCGGCAATGCGGATCCGGCTTCTGAAATTGCGAAGATTGACGACTGACGCGGCTTTGGAAAGCTCCCGCAGACTGCGCACACAATCAAATGTGAAGTGCTTTGGGGCGCCCTGTGTGATGCGGGGCGCTTTTTTGGCTTTTTGTGGGGTGCGGTAGGGTTGTGCGGGTGTGTGGGTAGGTCGTGAAAGCGGAAATGTGATTTTATGTAAATTATATTAGGGAAAGTAGGTACATTATATGGGCGCGAAAGTTGTAAAATTTGAGATAGTGCAATTTTCAGGGGCACGAATAATCGGAAAAACCACAAGAGTCAAAGAACCGACAACATTAGATGACTTAACAGTTAATGACTTAATAGATATGATGGAAAAGGAAGGACACTATGAATTTCTTTTGAATTTATCAAATAAATTCAAACAAACTTCAGATACAGTAGGTTGGCAGGGAGACTATAATCCGGGTGATACTTCTTATGTATATCTTGTCGGTGTAATGTTCAAACCGGATACACTTGTACCTATCGGATATGATTACAGGGATATTAAGCCTTGTGAAATGGCTGTAGCATGGATTCAAGAATTTGATGGCGATGAGGGCGGTGATTTATTCGGTGATGCTTCCAGTAATCTTGCCAAAGTGAGAGACGAACATGGATATACTTATGATGGAAGTAACGGTTTTTTTGAAATGGAGTATTATTCCGAGGAAAGATTCAAAATTCCTCAAAAACAAAGCAAAGGTGTTGTTTTGGATTTTTATTCACCTTGCCGGAAAATTGAATAATTTTGAAATTAAGCTATAAGGAATTTTCGGTTTATGTCAGTTCAATTTATTTTATGTCTTTGTCTTGACATACGGGTGAGGTAGGTCGTGGAAACATATAATGAAATGAGGTTTTTCTATGAGGTTTGCTACTTATAACGTGTGGTATCCTGAAATAAACATAAGGGCAGAGCAGCTGTTGGCTGAAATTGAAAAGGCGGACGCTGATGTCATTGGCCTGCAGGAAGTACCGCCTGCATTTTACGAGGAAATTGTCCGAACATGCAAATATGAATACTGCGAATATGCATCTTATGTGGATGAACCCGAGGAAGAAAAGATGGGGCTGGCAATTTTGTGCAAGCATCCCATCATAGAGCACGTTTCACTATTCGGCAGTGCAGAGAATGGAAACAGCATTGCACATAATGTCATCTTTGAGGCAGAGGGCATTCGGTTTTCGGTCACCAATGCGCATCTTCCGTGGGATTCGGTTCTGGCAAAGGAGCAGCAGATTGTAGCGGTGGATCGTTTTATCCATGCGCAGAAAGATAAAGCGCATTTCTTTGTCCTGCTGGGTGATTTCAATTGCACATTAAACTCAAGTGTTCATCGCTATTTGCTGGGTGATCAAACGTTACTGGGTAGTGAATCAAAACCGTATTGGAATGACCTTGCAGGCGCGCACGCCGCATTACATAATTATACGAGAGCATCAACGTTGGATTTTATTAACAATCCGAGATGGCGCGGGGAAAATACGGTATATATTCCGGATACGTGTGACCGAATCTATGCAATGGAACCCTTTGATTGGGACCATTCATTTCGCCTTCATGATGTTAAAATTTTTGGGACTGAAATTTCGGCAAAGACAGGATATGCGCCAAGCGACCATTATGGAGTTTTAGCGGACGTTGACTTTAGCTTGGTATAATAATAGGCTGTTTGGGATTAACATACGGGCGGCGCAGGGCATGGAAACGGCACAGCAATTTTTAACTGGAGGGTACGATGAAGATGCAGGGCACAGGGGCAGCGAACGAAACAATCCACGCATTATCGGCCATATTTGAACAGCATAAGCACGAAAGAATCTGTGTGATCGGCACGATGTGCTGCGGAAAGACAACACTGCTTCGGCAGCTGACCGCATACCATTGCGTTGACGTTGACGATGAACTATGGCTGCAAATACCGGCAGAGGAAATTGAGGTTTTGAGCCAAAAACCCATCACAAAGGAAATCATTGACGAAGTGGTTCGGCTGATGCATGAGAAGATAACGGTGAAGCCGGGATGCCCTTTGTTTGGGATTACGATACTTGAGTGCGAAGCAGTTGTTTATCTGGATATCGCGCCGCAATTGCTGGGAGAGCATTGCAAAAGCCGGGGCGACACCAGCTTTGCGGACGCCTTGTATGTCAAACAGCGCGTGGAAGAAGATTGGGCGGCGCACAAAGCGCTGAACGAAAAAGCGTTTTATCATTTGACGGTGACGGAATAGACCGAACGGGGCGAAAAAATTTGAGTTTGGAGGATAATTTATGCTGAACAATCACGGGTTTGATCTTTGGGCGGACAGCTACGACGAAGCTGTTGTGAATGCGGACGGCAGCAACCAATATCCGTTTGCGGGATACAATAATCTGATGAACGCGATATACGGAACGATGATGAATGGCGCGCCCGCAAAGGTGCTTGACATTGGGTTTGGAACCGCGATGCTGACATCAAAGCTGTATGATGCGGGAAACGAAATCACCGGCATTGATTTTTCGGCCGAAATGATGAACATCGCGCGCTCAAAAATGCCGGATGCCAATCTGCTGCAATGGGATTTTACGCACGGAATCCCTGCGGCGCTGCGCAATCAGACGTTTGATTTCATCGTCAGCACGTATGCGCTTCACCATCTGACGGATGAGGCAAAGGCCGGGTTTCTTTCTTCATTGCTGGATTTGCTTGCGCCGGAAGGCGTGATTCTGATTGGCGATGTGTGTTTTGGCACAAGGGAGGAGCTGCTTGCGTGCAAACAGGACTGCGGAGAGCATTGGGACGACGACGAAATCTATTTCGTGGTTTCTGAACTGCGGGAGCGGTTGTCCGCCGTGTGCGAGCTCACATTTCATGCGTATTCTTTTTGCGCGGGTGTGATTGAAATCCGGAAGAAGAGCTGAACGCTGCGGAGGAGATGACGATGCAGGCGGATTATATTGAGGCGCACGAATTTTGCAGCAACAACAGGGAACAGCTGCTGCAGGGCGAAACATGCGGGTGCTTTTTTTGCCTTGCGGTGTTTTCTCCTCTGGAAATTGAGAGATGGCTGCAGGAGGGAACGGGAACGGCGGTTTGCCCCTGTTGCGGGATTGACTCCGTGATTGGGGAAGGCGCGGGGTTTCCGGTGACGAGGGAGTTTTTGGAGAAGATGAAGGGGCATTGGTTTGGAAAGGGCGGGAAAAATATCAAATTTTGAGAAGAGGTATTGACATGGATTGCATACCAAAAATAAAAATGTTTTCAATCACATTGGACACCGATGACGTGCATAAGTTAGCTGATTTTTACGCGGCACTGCTTGGGTGGGAGAAAAGGTGTGATCATCCGGAATTTATTGAGGTGAGCGCACAAAAAGGGGAGCCGTTTTTCCGCGGAGAGCACCCTTTTATTTGGATTCAGGAAAATCGGGACTACAAACCTCCCGTGTGGCCGGAGGAGCCGGAGGCGCAGCAGCAGATGGTGCACATCGACTTTGTTGCCGATGACATAGACAACGCAATCCGGCACGCGATGGCCTGCGGCGCAAAAAAGGCGGCAACCCAGTATTCCGAACGCTGGACGGTGATGTTTGACCCGGCCGGGCATCCGTTTTGCCTTTGTGAGCTGAAACCTTTTTTCAGCATAAAGAAGGAGCGTGATTGATATGAATGTGATGCGGTATGCGGAGCGGGGGGCAAGGGATGTATGAGCGGGCGTTTGCGTTGTTTCTTGCGTGGCGGGGGGGCATCATCAGCGCGGAGGAATACAACGAGTATCTGGACGCGTTGTTTTTGGAGGACATGGAAAATGAGCTGCTGCTGGATTTGGAGATCGCCTCCTATGATTTTGAGGAGACGAAGGCGCTGCTGATCGATTATGTGTATTACACAGGGCACAGCATCAACTATACTGCGTTTGGAAAAGCGCTGTTTGGGGTTGTGGAAAAGGCTTATCGGAGCAACGCGGTGGAGATCGAAGAATTTGGCCGCAGGGCATACAGCGTTTGGCGGCTGCTTTCGGAGGATATCTGGTATGACGAACCCTTTTTGACATTGAATTATGCGGACGATTGCTTGTCGTATGGGGATGAAGCACAAACGCGGGGGCTCTATGAAACGGCGTTTGCGTATGACTGGGATGCCTGAGCGGGCGCGGTGCAAGTGACGGCCGCCGACATGGAGGTTCCGCTGGGGGACGAAGTGAGGGAAATGGCGGAAAACGCGAAGCAAATGGGGAAGCTGAAGTTTTTTCCGCTGTGCTTTGATTTGCGCACAGAGGAATGGTTTGACGATGTGTTTATGCTGATTGATTTCCGGAAAATGCTGAAGTGAGGGAACGAGCGAATGGCGCCGCGTGAATTGCATGCGGAGGAGGCGTTTGCCGCTTGCCGAAAGGAGAGAGAATTGCTGACGACGAAACAGCTTGCCGCAGAGTTCGGCTGGACCGTGATTGCGCCGAAATAGGCGGGCACGGCTCCATTTTGGTCCAGTTGTTTTCATAAAAATAACAAATTGTAAACAATCCAAAAAATGACAACACAAATTTGTGCTGTTTTTTTGGATTGTTTTGGCTTTTTGTACAAAATAATGGAGTTGTTGCTAAAAGCATTGCATTCATTGGTTTTCTTTGGTATACTAATTGGGCTATTTCTGATTGAAGGGGGAACAGCAAGCTGAAAGTTCGAATCATTTGCCTTTTTTTGGCACTGGGGCTGGTCATGCTCTCCGCCTGCGGGGAGATTGGGCCGGTGAAAAGCGAACCGGATGACTCCGCGGTGGCGGGGCAAACCGCGCCGGCGGAGGATGCCAGGGCAGAAGAAGACGCAGCGATATCCAATGCGCTTGAAGCGGAAACGGAAGGGACGACGGAGGACTACACGGAAGAGCAAACGGAGGACGGGAAAATCAAGGCCCCGACGGGCAGCGATATCGCGCAGATTGTGGCGTTCTATAACCGGCGCGCGAACGCGGTGAAGGCTGCCGGACAGATTACGGTTAAAAAGCATGATTTCCGCGAGGGAGACATGCAGGTGCCGGCGGTTTTGAAGAACCTGACCAACATCGAATCGTTTGACCCGGACCTGGACAAAACGACGACGGAAACGTTTGTGAACGGAACCGGCACGAACCGGCCTTCCCGCAAGCTCAATGACTTTATGCCGGTCAACGGCACGCCCTATGTCAGCCGGCTGCAGAGCGCCGATGTGCAAAAGGCAAGCTGCACGCAGCAGAAGGACGGCTGGGTGGTTCGGATTAACCTGAAAAACGAAACGCTGACCCTGGATGCGCTCCGCAAAAACGCGGGCGGGATTAAAAATATATCTGAAGTGGACCATAATGTGATGGTCAACGGCGTGCTGCTGAAAACCCGGTATGGCTCCTGCATGGACCTGGGATTCAGCGACCTGTTTTTGGGCGGGACGGATGCCTCGCAGCGCATCAAATTTGATTTGCGCACGGTGGACGCGACGGCAAATCTTTCTGAGGGGAAAATTGTGGCGCATGTGGATTTTGACGGGAATTTGACATCGCTCGTGCTTTCCTACAAAAACAACATCAGCATCACCTATATGGCGATGAAAATCAAAATCAACGCCTTGGCCAAGCAGGAATATCAGTTCGCCTGGCCGGAGAAAACAATGGGCGGATAACATGGCGGACAAGCCCAATTTTCCATAAAACAAAAAATAAAACACACAGCCTTTTTCCCAAAAAAATTGCTTGACCTGAAGAAGGTTGTGTGCTATAATACCAATGCAAGAGATCCAATTTTACATCAAACCCACGAAGGAGAGACAAACCATGAAAAAACTCATCGCAATCCTGCTGAGCATGATCCTGGCTATCACCCTTTTTGCGGCCTGCAACAAAACAGACGACCCCAAAGTTGACGACGAAGCCAACAGCACCGTGGCAGCGGGCGCAAACGGCGACGCTGTTGAAGGCGACGACGCGGTGACCACTGCAGCGCCGGACGACGCGGCGACGGAAGCCACCACAGCGGAACCGACCACGGCAGAAGTGACCACTGCAGCGGAAGAAGCGGATCCCTACATTGCGCCGGCAAACCTGGGCAGCCTTTCCAAAGCGGAACAGCTGGAATACTTCAACGCGGTTGCAAACCGTGTGCGCGAAGAGAAGCCCGGCTTCAAAAAGGACACCCTGCTGAAGATCGACAAAATCAGCCTCAGCGGCGCGGCCGGCGTGGCGAACGGCATCATCGAGATGGTGAAAAACAAGCTGATGCCCGGCGAATGGACCTATGATACCGTCAGCAAGGGCCAGTCGAACACCTGGTTCTTCTCCGAAAACGCCAACGCCTCTGACCTGCGCGAAAGCGATGTCACCTCCATCACCTCCACGAAGAGCGGCGATGGCTGGACCATCAAAGTGAACATCAAAAAAGAAACCAACCCGGGCAAGGGCACAGGCAGCGCGCACGCCCGCATTGCCGGCATCCAGACCCGTCAAGAAGTTCTCAGCGCAATCACCGACATCAGCGATGCGATTTCCGCTGACCCCAACAACGCGACCCTGAATTATCACAGCGGCTATGCAACGGTCACCGTGAATGCCAAGGGCCAGGTCACCTCCGCCGAAAACGGCTTCCAGGTGTCGGCCATTGCCAACGATGTGAAGATCAGCATCATCAAAACTGATGTGACTGCCCCGCAGTCCTCGCAGTGGAAGTATCACGATTTCGTTTGGTAACGAGCGGGAACTGATTCAGTTCTGAAAAACAAAAACGCAGGGCGCAGCGGTTGCTGTGCCCTGTTTTTTGCACGTCTTGCTTTCCTGCACAGTTCGTGATATAATGAGGTAACCCGAAGAAACGAGGTACAACCATGAGTACAAAAAAACGTAATTTTCTGCGCGTGTTATGCTTGGCGCTTTTGATGCCCTTTGCGGCGGGGATGCTCGCCGCCTGCGGAAAAGGCAATGCGGAACCGAGTTTTCCGCAGCCGGCGATGCAATCGCGCAACCTGCTGGAGGGCGCGGAACTTGTGCGGGAAAGCCTGCGCAAAAGGGAAAAGCCGGACGCGCGGCATTTGCTGAGCGAAAACGCGAAATGCTGGACGCCGATGTACCCCGGCCGCAAACCTGCCGAGGGGATGCCGGACACCCCGAACGCCGCCGTGGTGTTCAAGCTGAAGAAGAAGATCACCTTCAACACGGCAATCATCGAGGAGATTGGCAACCAGGTGCAGTATTTCCGGCTGCAGGCGTTGATTGGGGACACATGGCAGACGGTGTATCAAAGCGAAAAAATTCAGACGCAGCGCCTGTGCGGGTTTGACGCGGTGACCACCGACCAGGTGCGCCTTTCCATCGATAAGTTCCGGGATGGGGACACCGCCGCGAAAATCAAATCGCTGCGGTTATACAACGAACCAAAACGCGAGGCCGCGGATTTTGAGGCGGCGGTGTATCAGCGGCTGGACGGAGACGTGCCGACGGAGGTGCTCGCAAAGGGCGAGGAATACGCGGCGCAATACGCCCGGTACTATGATGTGTACAGCACGGTGATTGTGTTTGCTGCAATCCATTGGGACGACGACGGAATCATCCATTTTGGCGAGCGGGGGGAAGAAGGTTTTGCCCGCGAGGTGGCGGCGCTCAAGGAAATCATCGCGCTGCGCACGAATCAGGAACACAAAGTGAAGGTGATTGTGACGACGCTGGCGGACGGACTCGGCGGCGGGCACGTGGGCGTGAACGAATATATGGCGAAGCACTGGGCCTTTGTGGCCGATCAGACGATTGATTTGGTGGAGAAATATGACCTGGACGGCGCGGATATCGATTGGGAATACCCGCAGAACGCGAGCGACTGGCTGGTGTTCGATAAATTTATCGAGCGGCTGGACGACGGGATGAAAGCGGCGCGGCCGGACGCGGTGCTTTCCGGGGCGCTTTCCGCCTGGGGGCTGGGCATGCGCACGGATATTTTGCAGCGCTTTGACCAGATTCAGTACATGGCGTACGACGGCATGGACGAGGATGGGTATCAGTCGTCGCTGGATCAGGCGCAGCACGGCCTGGCGGATTTTGTGAAAAATGGCGCGGAACTCGGGCAGATCAACATCGGCATTGCGGCCTATGGCAGGCCTGTGGGCGGGGAGCCCCATTGGGCGACCTGGCGCGGGCTGAAAACCGCGAACTACTGGGACAGCAAGTACTACAACGTGCCGGACGGCGATTATAAGGACCCGAACGCGGGCGTGGTTTATGACGGCACGTTTTGCGCGCCGGCACTTGCGGGGGACAAAACGGCGTACGCGTTGTTTTCCGGCGCGGGCGGCGTGATGGTGTTCCGTTTGGCGTGCGACAAGACGATGGACGACCCGAACAGCGTGGCGAGAGGGATTGAGGATGCGCTGCTGCGGTACCGGGGGTAGTTGGGGGTTGGTTGGGTTCGGGTGGTTGATTTTTTAGGTTCGGGCGAAAAAAAGGTTAATTTATCCCGCCCTTTTTTCTGCTTCCCCCGCCCTTTGGGCACCCCCTTCGACATCGAAGGGGGTGGCGCGCGTTAGCGTGACGGGGGAAGAAATCGCGGAGCGACAGACGCTTGCTTGCTCGCCCCTGCAACAGCCAAAGATAAAAAAGAGGCTCCTATTTTGGAGTCTCTTTTTACGCCTCTGTTTTTGTGCGAACGATTATTGCTTGCGCAGGTTCAGCATGGTGACAAAATGCGGTATCTCAAAGGAGTCCGGCAGGGTGTTCAGGTATGCGAGGTGCGCCTGCTCAAACGCGGCGGTGGTTTCCTCTGATACAAAGGACGCGCTGATGCCCCGGCAGGTCATCATGCAGCCATGCCAGTTTTCGCGCGTAAAAGGAACGTTCAGGTCAAATGTCACGATGTTCGCGGCTTCGTATAACGGCTTTGCCCATGCCGGTGTTTCGGGCGGGGTATAGCGCCCAACGCCGCCGCCGGTCCACGCGGGGTTATATTGCAGGACGAGCTCCTCGCCGCGCCGCACGATTTCGCTGTCGCTCGGGAGCGGGGTCATGAACAGGATGCAGAAATGCCCGCCGGGCTTGAGCATCCGGTGGATGTTGGGCAGGGCGGCGGCTTTGTCAAAGTAATGAAAGCACTGGCAGGCGGTCACAACATCGAAGCTTTGATCGGGAAAATTTGCGTCCTCCGCCGAGGCCACAACATATTCGATGTCCATGTTCGCTTCTGCCGAAAGGCGTTTTGCGTGCGCAATCTGGTTTTCGGAGATGTCCGCGCCGGTGAACTGCGCGCCGTACGGATACAGGTTGCGCGGCAGCACGCCGGTGCCTGTGCCCAAATCCAGCACCTGCTGCCCCTTGACGCACAAGCCAAGTTCCATGATTTTATCATAGAACGCGGGGGGATAGACATCCCTGAACTTTGCGTAATTTTCCGACACGCGCCCCCAATCAAACGCTGCGCCGTGGTCGATACCGGGTTTGGAAATCATTGTGACACCTCCGTGAGCATGAAAATTTTTGTTGTACCAAAAGCCCTCTTCTATGAAAGAAGAGGGCCAAAAATTGCTCTGCGGTGGAATAATTAGAACTTGTAGGTCATGGTGCCGGTGGCGTTGCCCTGACCATATTCGCCGCCGCCAAGCTTCACGATGGCAAGCTTGACTTCCACGTTTTCCACGCGGGCGGTGTAGTTATAGCTGTGAACGAGCGATTTGAAGTTGCCGTCTGCCCCAACGGTGGCTGTGATTTTGATGTTGGAATAGTTGAGGGTTTTGTTCGGGATGTTGATTTTCAGGCCGGGGATTTCGTCTTCCGCGCCGGCAATCTCATCGTTAACGTTTTTGATGCTTGTGAAATCCCAGGTGAAGCGGCCCATGGGGCTGCCGCCCTCATCGCGCTTTTTGGGGTTGGTGCAGTTTTTGACATTGATGACGAGGGAAACGCTGCCGTCTTCCGCCATGGTTGCGGTTGCGCCTGTGACATCATCCGTGCGCAGGGTGGAGGCTTGCAGCGCTTCCTGCACCGTCTGGTTCCAGGTGCTCTCGCCTTCGCCGAGGAAACCGCAAACGGTTTTTTCTACGCCAAAGCCGGCGATGTCGATTTTGAGCAGTTTCTTGATGGCGTCGTCACCCTGCAGGGGCCGTGCGATGACGGTTTTGCAGTGCTTGGAAATCTGCTTGTTGGCGGCGCGGGCATTGTCAACCGCGGCGGCATAGAAGGCAAGGATTTCTTCCGTGCTTTCCGGGGCTTTGAGGGCGGCGTCTGTGGTGGGTTCTTCGGTCGTTGCTTCCGTTGCGGCTTCGGTTGTGACGAGCTCGCCGGCCTCGGTGGCGGCGGTTTCACCTTCTCCCGCAACGGTGGTGACGTCTGTGCCGTCAACATCGGGATTGGGGTCATCTTTGCCGCAGGCGGCAAACAGGGTCAGTGCGAGGACAAGGCTGAGCAGAAGGGCGATGTACTTTTTCATGGAACTCTCCTTTATATCTGTTTTTTTTTGCAGCAAATTTTTGTAAGCACGAAAGCTTGAGGTTATTATATCACAAAGGGATTGGCAGGTCAAGCAGGAATTTTTGAGGTGTTTCATGCAGGCGCTACCCTTAATATACTCTTCAAAGATTAAAATTAGGTGAGAGAAAGATTAAAGTTGGATTAAGCACAGGTGCCTTTGTGCTTGACAACGGAACCATTTTGTGCTACAATGAATATTATACAGTATATATGCAGGCGGGAGACGAAAATATGCAGGATATCACACATGCGCAGAGGGCGACCATCTTGATGGAGGCGCTGCCCTACATCACAAAATACCACAACAAAATCATCGTCATCAAATACGGCGGCGCGGCGATGCTCAACGAAGAACTCAAGCGGCAGGTGATGGGCGACATCGCCCTGCTGCATCTGGTGGGCATCCGCGTGGTGCTCGTGCACGGCGGCGGGCCGGAGATTTCCGAGATGCTCGGGCGCGTGGGCAAGGAGGCCACATTCATCGACGGGCTGCGCGTGACGGACAAAGAGACGGCGGAAGTGGTGCAGATGGTGCTCGCCGGGAAAATCAACAAAGGCCTTGTGGCGCTGATGGAGACCTTCGGCCGGCATGCCATCGGTCTGAGCGGGCTGGATGGAAGTATGATCACGGCAGAACAGATGGACCCGGCGCTCGGTTATGTGGGTGAGATCACGAAGATCCGCCCGGAGCCCATTTTTGATGTGCTGGAGAGCGGGTACATCCCGGTGATATCGACACTGGGGTGCGACAAAGAGGGCAATGTGTATAACATCAACGCGGACACGGCAGCCGCCCGCATTGCCGCCGCGCTCGAGGCGGAAAGCCTGATCTCGATGTCGGACATCCCGGGGCTGCTGCGGGACGTGGAGGACGACGGCAGCTTGATTCGCCGGGTGGCCGCCGAGGAAATCCCGGCGCTGGTGGAGCAGGGCATCATCTCCGGCGGAATGATCCCGAAGGTGGCGTGCTGCGAGGAGGCGCTGCGGGGCGGCGTGCGGCGCGTGTTCATCCTGGACGGACGGGTGGAACACTCGATTTTGATTGAGGTGCTGACGGACGCCGGGATTGGGACGATGTTCAGCTGCGGGAAGTGACACGGGGAAATCATCGAAAAAATTTTCGAGAACCCCTTGCATTGATTGTCGAATTATGGTAAAATGAGCTTGGCGCTGACGTATGCGGCAGGCGGCACTCTGATCCCCCGTAAGGGGGTGAGCTCATGGAGTACATCCTTTTAATAGTTATATTAGTATTATTGGATCGCATCCTGAACGATAAATAAATCAGAACGACCGCCCCCCTAGCCAGGATGCGGTCGTTCTGATTGCAATCACACAAGGGGGATGGCTGCTGCCGAAGCGTTAACGTCCCCTCTGATAGTTCTATTATATACTGTTTTTATAGGATTGTCAAGGGGGGCGTTGATTGTTTTTACAGCAAATAGCAAGAGGATTCTTTAGAACTTTAAAGAATCCTCTTGCTATTTGCTGTAAAACCTATTATAATATAAGATATAGTAAATTAACTTGAAACTCAATCCAATCAATCTTCAGAAAAACCATAGATCAAAGTTTTTCTTCGATTTCTTGGTGATTTTCCAAGTGAATTAACTATAAAGTGAGGATACTGTCCTCGGAGGAGAAGCCATATGACAATAACAGAAACGCAGACGGAAATCATGCGCCTGAAGCGCGAAACAAATACCTGCATTTTGGCGCACAGCTATCAGGCGCGGGAAATCCTCGAAGTTGCCGATGTGACGGGCGATTCGTTCGCGCTGAGCACGGCGGCATTGGGAAGGCCGGAGGAAAACATGCTGCTGTGCGGCGTGCGCTTTATGGCGGAGGGGGTCAAGCTCCTTTCTCCGGAAAAGCGGGTGGTGCTCGCAAGCCCGAACGCCGGCTGCCCTATGGCGGAGCAATTTGACAAGGCGGCGATTCTCGCGCTGAAAGAGCAATACCCCGGCTACGCGGTGGTGGCTTACATCAACACGACGGCGGCGCTGAAAACGGTGTGCGACGTTTGCGTGACATCCTCCTGCGCGGCAGAAGTGGTGCGGCGGCTGCCGAACGATAAGATCATCTTCATCCCCGACCCGAACCTGGGCGCTTTTGTGAAGCAGATGGTGCCCGAAAAGGAATATGTTCTGCTGGAGGGCGGCTGCCCAATTCATGCGGCGGTGACGGCGGACGAGGCGAAAGCCGCGAAGGCCGCGCACCCCGATGCGCTGCTGCTGGTGCACCCCGAATGCGTGCCGGAGGTGACGGCGCTGGCGGACTATGTGGGCTCTACATCGGGGATAATGCAATACGCGAGGGAATCCGGGGCGAAAGAATTCATCATCGGGACGGAAAACAGCATCGCGGAGCATTTGCAGTATGAATGCCTTGCGGATGATAACGGGAAGAAATTTTATCCCATGAGCGGCGGGCTGATTTGCCCGGACATGAAGCTGACGACCCTGCCGGATGTGCTGCTGGCACTGCAACACCGCGCGGGAGAGGAAATTATTTTGGACGCAGACACCATGCGTGACGCGCGCGGTTGCATTGACAAAATGCTGGAATTGACGCAAGCATAAAAGCAAAAAGCAATGACATAAAAGTTCTATTTTCAGGAGGATGTTGTATGCCGCTCGAACTGTTTATCACCTCCGGCAGCGAGGCCGGAATTATCACGATCCAGGAACCTGTGCGGGAAACCGCAGCGGAAATCACAGGAGAAATTCCGGGAAAAATTGCAGAAGAGGCTGCGGAAGAAATGGCGGAAGAAATCCGGGAAATGCCGGCCGGTCCGCCGCTGCAATTCCGCTTTGAAAGCCCGGTGGAGCTGGTTTTGTGTTTTATGAACCGGGACTATTCCCCGCTGCTTTCCACGCAATCGCAGAGCGAGCGGCGGCGGCAGATCGCGTATTTCCGCGAAACGTTTGCGCAAGCCTCGCTGGGCGATATGCGGGAATTCATCAACCATGTGCTGGTTTGCGAAACCGCGCGCGGCTTCGATCCCGTGATCCGGCTGGCGGCGTATGCCTATGCCGGCGGTTCGTTCGGGTTTTCTGGCGGGACAGAAAGCCGGGAGCTGGAGGCCTCTGTGGTCGGGCAGAAGGCGGCGGCCCGGATGTCGCAGCGGTGGGGTGCGCTGATGCGGGAGCACTCCGCGCTCGGCAAGCCGCGCGATACGCTGTTTGAAGCGCTGCTGGAGGATACCGCCGCGAACGGCTACCCCTTTGAGCTGGGTGTTTCAACGGAATATGCATCATTTGCGCATTTGCTGCGGGTGTTTGCGGAGGACATGGTGGTGAACCGCTCGCTGCTGCGCCGCTGTCCTGTATGCAGGCGCTATACGATTGCGGAGGCGCTGCCGTTCCCGTGCGGGTGCGGGCAGCCCGAGGCCGCGCCGGCGCCCGAACTCCCGGCGGATAACCCAGAGACCGATGCGGCGGAGCTTTACCGGCAGG
>JGI994J12354_10002102_pt1 | contig 19755 bp, 20 predicted proteins | sample IntmicLarv3ML3BL_FD_12354 | JGI IMG/M metagenome (IMG submission 12354)
GCAACCACGTAGTGGTTGCTGTTAAAGTTTTTTGCCACACTTTTAAAGGGAAAAGTGTGAAATCTTTTGATTTTTAATCTTTTAATTATTTATTACTATTTCATATGCATTTGACTATAATCTGAATTACGACAAGACTAACATATTTGAGAGTAAATTAAAAGAACACGCATGTGCGTGTTCTTTTAATTTACTCCTAACTAGCTTTTAATTCTAATCTTAATCTATCAGCAATTAAAGCTATAAATTCACTATTTGTTGGCTTACCTTTGTGGTTACTTATTGTATATCCAAAAAGTTTGTCTATCGCATCGACTTTACCACGACTCCAAGCAACTTCTATAGCATGTCTAATAGCTCTTTCAACACGACTAGAAGTGGTATTACATCTTTTAGCGATAGAAGGATACAGTTCTTTTGTTATGTAGTTTAGTACATCTACATCATTCACTGCCATAATAATTGCCTCACGCATATAATGATAACCTCTGATGTGAGCTGGAACACCTATTTCATGCAAAATATTTGTAACTTTCGCTTCAAGGTTAACAGGATTACTTAAAGGTCCATTGACTGATATTGTGTGACTTATTTTACTATTTTTAGTTGTCGAATAATTTTTCAATTGCCTTACTCTATTTGCCATAGAATCCATATCAAAAGGTTTTACAATATAATACTCCGCACCTAAATCTATAGCTTTTTGAATTATTTTTTCTTGGCTCATTGCAGATAGTATTATACATATAGGAGAATCTTCCATTTGATCTATCTTTAATTTTTCAAGTAATCCTAGTCCATCAAGCCTTGGCATTATACCATCTATAATAGCTATATCAGGTTTAAGTGCTGTTATTTTTTCATAAGCTGACATGCCATCATAAGCTACTGCTATTACATCAATATCGTCACATCTTTCGAAATGCTCACTTAAAAGATTGCAAAATTCTTTGTTATCATCCGCTATAAGTACAGTAATATTTTTCTTTTCCATTTTTGTTACCTCCATAAATTTTCTTTAGTTTTTTTTAGTATGATGTTTAAATAAATTTACAAGTTAATTGAATTTGTCGAACTTACATTAAATTAGTTAGAGTTATGTCTTTAAAAAATGGGATAATATACCCTTTTGTTAAATTATATTATAATTACCATTTTTTTGCAATGATGAACATATTATATAATACGACATTTTCTTTGGTAATAATTTTAATATCTATTACTAATGACAAATAACTTGTAGGAATGGCATAAAAGCTTGTCGTTTCTTCTCATAATAAATACCTTTTTACTTTATTTCCTATTTATAAACAAAATATTGCAATATAAACAGTTAAAAAATACTTTACTAATATATTATATATAGTTTTGTAATAAAATGCAACCTTAAGTTCGTAAAATTTATCATTCTTTTAATACCAAAATATATACACGTTTTTTCAAAAAATATAGGAAAATAGTCTAAAAAAATGATAGAAGGCATATACATATATACAAAATACCAATCAAATTTTATGCAAAATAGGCAAAGGAGGATTTTATGAGTAGCAGAACAAAAGGGGTACATAAGAGGAAAAATAGGATAAGCTATAAAAACTACAAAAAAAATGGTTCTAAAGATATTGATAAAAATAAATTAACTATAAAAGAACTTATTCTTATGCAATGTGTAGCATGTAGCGTTATTTTACTTGGAGGGCTTGTTTTAAATATTAACAATCCATCTTTTGTGAAAAACTTTAATGACAGCTTTAGAGAGATAATATTAGATGATTCTTTGGTTGTAAATACAAGTCATTTCAGAGACATAAGAGAGCATGTTATTGGTGTTTTTAACAATACGACAGAAGATGAGCACGTAAATCAGCAAAATAATTATGGAGATTTTAGAATAGATGAAGACATTCTGTATGAAATAAACTTAAGGAATGAATTGCGAAACTCTATACACGCTGAGGACGCTCTAAAAAAGGAGTAAGCTCCTTAACAGGAGCTTACTCAAATAGTACTGAAAGCATTCAAATTTGGGTGAATCCAGTGTATGGTATTATTACATCACTTTTTGGTCATAGAATTAATCCTGTACTTGGTATTCCAGAATTCCATGATGGAATAGATATTGCTGTTTCAGAAGGTACGGGAGTGATAGCAGTAAAGGATGGTATAGTAATAGAAGTTAGATATTCTAATAGTTTTGGAAATTTAGTTAGATATAGAACTAGTGATGGGTATGAAATAATGTATGCGCATCTCAAAACTATACATGTAGAAGTTGGAGATGAAATTGAACTAGGCCAAATTATAGCGTATTCAGGTAATACAGGATTATCAACAGCTCCACACCTACATTACACTATTTGGCGAAATGGTGTGCTGATTGACCCTATATATTTTGTAGATCTGCCATATACAGAAATCGTTGCTGAAGAATTTAGACAGAGAAAGGCGTTATTAAATTGATAAAATTTAAGCCCTTATTTTTAATAGCACTAGCTTTAATTGCTCTCCTTTTAGGATATAAAGAGCAATTTTTTATTATGTTTTTAGTTGTTGCCTTACATGAGCTTAGTCATATAGCAGTTGCTTATATTTTTGGTTTAAAGTGCAGGAGTGTAACATTTACACCATTAGGCTTTTCTGCTGTTATAGAAAATTTAGAATATTTGAGTGGTAGTAAAAAAATATATATTATGTTAGCGGGCCCAATTCTAAATCTTATTTTGTGGTTAGTATGTGAATTTATTTTTGTAGATAGATTCATTTTTTTTAAACAAGCGAATATGGCAATATTTCTATTTAATATGTTGCCTGTATATCCACTAGATGGCGGAAAGATATGCCATATAATTTTAGGTAATACTATAGGCGTTATGAATACAAATAAAATACTAATGCGCGTAGGAAAAGTTATAACTAAATTAATGTTTGTAATAGGTTTAGTGCAAGTTATATTATTCCCTTTTAATATAAGCCTTATATGTCTTTCTGTTTATTTAAATAAAGTAAGTGAAAAAGAATATGAGAATATGACATTTGAATTTTATAAAACTGTTGTACTAAACTTAAATAAAGTTAGTATGAAAAAGCAACTTAAATTAAAAAGTATTGTAATTGATAAATCGAATCCTATGAGTGTGGTTATAGACAGACTTGGATGGGATAATTTTCATATAGTTCATGTGGCTGAAAAAAATCAAATATTGTATACTATTAATGAATTTGAGATAATAGGTCACGTAACAACAAAAGGACTCAGTTGTAAATTTGAAGAACTACTTTAAAACCTTTTAAACATTAAAATCGTGGGGCTTTGCCCCACACCCCATAAACTTTTTGTAAAAAGTTTAATCAAAAACTTTAAGCGCAAGCTACGCTTGCGCAGTGAAGGAAATACCTTGGTTTTATAAACCCTACAAGCTTTAAAGATGACCCCAAATTAAAGGCGCAAGCAACGCTTACGTAATAACGTGGTCAAGCGCACGTGCGCTTGACGGGGTGAAGGCGAGCCTTGGACTTGAAAGCCCCACAGTCTTTAATCTTTAAAGGTTTAATCAAAAACTTTAAGCGCAAGCTTATGCTTGCGCAGTGAAGGCAATGCCTTGGTTTTATAAATCCTACAAGCTTTAAAAATGACCCCAAATTAAAGGCGCAAGCAACGCTTACGTAATAACGTGGTCAAGCGCACGTGCGCTTGTCGGGGTGAAGGCGAGTCTTGGGCTGAAAGCCCCACAGTCTTTAATCTTTAAAGGTTTAATCAAAAACTTTAAGCGCAAGCTATGCTTGCGCAGTGAAGGCAATGCCTTGGTTTTATAAATCCTACAAGTTTAAAAATGACCCCAAATTAAAGACGCAAGCAACGCTTGCGTAATAACGTGGTCAAGCGCACGTGCGCTTGTCGGGAGTTTGAGGGCGGAAGCCCTCAAGGTTTTAAATGTTTTAAATCCTTAATAAATACTTTGGAGGCTAACTAATGAGAATACCAGACGAAATTATTTTGCAAGTATCTAAACCTGCGCGTTATATTGGTGGAGAGATGAACATGGTAAAAAAAGATGTTCAAAATATATCAATAAGATTTGCGTTTTGTTTCCCTGATGTATATGAAGTTGGAATGAGTAATACTGGACTACAGATACTTTATTATTTTTTAAATAGACGAGAAGATACTTATTGTGAAAGAGTTTTCTCACCATGGATAGACATGGAAGAAGTAATGAGAAAGGAAAATCATGCTCTTTTTTCGTTAGAAACTTTTGATTCAATAGAAAATTTTGATTTTGTAGGCTTTACGCTACAGTATGAGATGAGCTATTCAAATATTATAAACATGTTAGATTTAGGGAACATCCCTATACTTTCTGAAGATAGACGTGAAAATGATCCTATAGTATGTGCAGGAGGTCCATGTTCGTATAATCCAGAACCTCTTGCAGATATAATAGACTTCTTCTATATAGGAGAAGGCGAAGTGATGTTAGATAAAATTTTAGATATTTACAAGGAAAATAAGCAAAATAAGGGTACTAGAAATGATTTTTTAGAAAAGTTGCTACACGTAGAAGGGGTGTACGTACCCAAATTTTATAATGTAGAGTATAAAAAAAATGGTGAGATAGCTTCATTTACAAAAACGCACGATGATGCAAAAGATATAATAAGAAAAGTTGTAGTAAAAGATTTAGATAATGTTTTTTTTCCTTCTGAACAGCTAGTACCACTTATAGAAACTGTACATTATAGGGCTGTACTTGAGGTTTTCAGAGGTTGTATAAGGGGTTGTAGGTTTTGCCAAGCTGGTTATGTATATAGACCTACTAGGGAAAAATCATCGGGTACATTACTTTGCCAAAGTGAGAATTTAATTGAAAGTACAGGTTATGATGAAATTTCACTTGTATCATTAAGTACAAGCGATTATACAGAATTTAAAGAAGTTTCTGAAGGGTTGTTAGATAAGTTTTCAGAAAGTAAAGTAAATTTATCGCTACCGTCATTAAGAGTAGATTCAATGTCTATAGACCTCATGAAGCGTGTGCAGGAACTTAGAAAGTCTAGCCTTACATTTGCTCCAGAAGCAGGCACACAGCGCATGAGGGATGTTATAAATAAAGGCATTACAGAAAAAGAAATATTAGATGGTGTGAAACTTGCATTTGATAATGGTTGGGGAAAAGTAAAATTGTATTTTATGATAGGTTTACCTACAGAAACAGAAGAAGATGTTTTAGGTATAGGTGAGCTAGGGGACGACATAGTAAATAAATATTTTGAAATACCAAAAGAAGAAAGGAAGCAACCAGTTAATGTAACGATAAGTACTTCATGTTTTGTACCAAAACCATTCACGCCTTTTCAGTGGGAACCACAGAATACTTATGAGGAATTTATGGAAAAACAAAGGCTTCTGAAGAAGAATATCACCAGAAAGCAAATAAGATACAATTATCATGATGCTGTTTTAAGTTCTATGGAAGGAGCTATAGCAAGAGGCGATAGACGAGTAGGTAAAGCTATAATAAAAGCTTGGGAACTAGGCGCAAGGTATGATGGTTGGAGTGAACATTTTAAACCGCAGATTTGGGAAGAAGCTTTTTCTAGTGTTGGACTTGATATAAGTTTTTATGCTAATAGGAAGCGTGAACTTACAGAAATATTACCTTGGGACCATATTTCAATTGGGATATCTAAAAAGTTTTTGATACAGGAGCTTATGAAAAGCAAAGAGGAGGCATTAACGCCTAATTGTAGACAAGAATGTGTAAAATGTGGTGCTAAATCTTTTGGTGGAGGTGTATGTTTTGAATAGTAATGTGAAGTATAGAATAAAATTTAGCAAACTATCCAGAATGCGATTTATAGGTCATCTTGATTTGCTTGCACTTTTTCAACGCTGTATGAAAAGAACAGGATTACCTATATCTTACTCTAAAGGTTTTCATCCACATCAAATAATGTCTTTTGCTTTGCCGTTAAGCTTGGGAATGGGTAGTGTAGGGGAATATGTAGATGTAGAGTTTGATACAGAAGAAGATGTTAACGAGGTTCTACGCAGATTTAATAAGATTGCACCAGAGGATCTTAGGACTTTAGAAGTACGCAAACTTAAACAAGGTGAAAAAAATGGGGCTTCTATAGTGGAAGCGGGTATATATAAAATAACACTACCAAAAGATAGTTTAATTACGCAAGCGGAAATAAAAGAAATGTTAAGTCAAGAAGAAATATTAATTTTGAAGAAAACAAAGAAAAAAGAAGAAGTAGAAATCAATGTAAGACCGTATATATTTGAAGCATCTTTTGATTTAGGTGGTGACATACATTTATTAATTGCGTCGGGAAGTAAAGAAAATTTGAAGCCAGACGTTGTTATAAATTATTTGTACGAAAAAGTAGGACAAACATATAACCCATATAGAGTTTACTATTTGCGCGAAAATCTGTTGAAAAAACAGAATAATACTTTTATAAGCGTTATGGAAGTGAGTGAGTAATTAAGTGAAAAATATTATTATGGATATAACTGCTACTACTGCAAGAACAGCTTTAGTGGTAGACCGAAAATTAGTAGAAGTTTTAATAGATAATTCCGCTAACAAAACAGCTATAGGGGATATTTATGTTGGTAAAGTAGAAAATATATTTAACCAATTTGCTTTTGTAAATATAGGAGGATCAAAAAAAGCTTTTTTATCATTAAACGATATCAGAGAAAGAATAATATATGAAGAAATAAATGGCGAAAGAAAGTTAAATTTAAAAATTGGTCAGCAACTGTTGGTGCAGGTTCTTAAAGACTCATCTGGAGAAAAAGGAGCAAATGTAACTACAGAATTATCTTTTTCAGGAAGGTATGTTGTATTAATTAAAATTAAAAGTGATGAAAAAGGGACTGTATTTATATCAAAGAAGATAGAGTCAGGGGAAGAAAGAGGTCGTTTAAGTGATTTGGCATTGGGATTATTACCAGAAGGGTATAATATGATAATGCGCACTAGTTGCTTTATGGTATCAGAGGATAACATAAGAGAAGAAATAAAAAATTTAATTGATATAAGTGGTAGTGTAATTTCAAAGTCTGCTTATATAAAGCCTCCTGTTGTTATCTATAGTGAAAGCGATATATATACTAATTCTTTGAAAAGTTTTTTGAAGGAAGATATAGATAATATTATTGTAAATTCTTCTCATGAATTTGAAAATATAAAGGATTTGGTAGAGAGTTACTTTAGAAATGATGGGCCAGAAGTAAAATTATATGAGGGTAGTCTTAATATATTTGATGAGTATGAAGTTGAATTACAAATAGAGAAGGCGTTAAGTAAAAAAGTATGGCTGAAATCAGGAGGATTTATAATAATTGAAGAAACAGAAGCTTGTGTAGTTATAGATGTTAATACAGGCAAACTCACATCAAAAAAAAATAAAGATAGTATAATTTTTAAAAACAATATGGAAGCTGCAACTGAAATAATAAAACAACTAAGGCTAAGAAATTTATCAGGCATAATAATAATAGATTTCATAGATATGGATAATGAGAACGACAAAGAAAATTTAATGGCTCATTTGCAAGATAAAATAAAAGAGGATAGAATCGCCATTAATATAGTTGGCATGACAAGTTTAGGGCTTGTTCAACTTACAAGAAAGAAAACAAGAAAGCCTTTATCAAAATATCTTTTAAATGAATGTAGTGCTTGCCAAGGAACAGGTTTTACATACAGTGATGAGCATATAGTTGATAAAATATATAGAGAAGTATGTAAAATACTAAAACAAACTATATTTAATAGTATTACAGTAAATTTAAATTCTAAAATACATCATAAAATTTTAGTTAGAAAAGAAGATTTCGAGGAATTAGAAAAAGAATTTGATGCAAAAATAAAATTTAAAAAACTAAGTATGGCAAAGTTAGATTATTTTGATATAGAAAAAGAAAAAATATAAAAGACTAAGATTAAGACCTTGGGGATTTCATCCCCGACCCCCTGACAAGCGCACGTGCGCTTGACCACGTAATGAGCGTGAGCGATGCTCACGCTCTTTTGGTTGCCGAATAGAAAGCAGTCATGTAGTGACTACAGAAAAGGGTCAAGGGCGATAGCCCTCGCAGGGGTTCGGGGACGGAGTCACCGAGGTTTTATAATTATTTCATTTACAGTTGACATTTAATTTAGCGTGTGATATAGTGTACTTATAAACAATTACACATAAGTTTTCATAGATACTGATGTATTCCTGAATGCAGGTTTTAAAGGGGGTAGAAAACATTAATATTATGATTAAGAAAAATAGTAAAGAAATGATATATGAGCAAATAATTGCTCAAATTAAATTTCTAATTGCACAAGGTAGTTTAAAAAAAGGGGATAGTTTACCTTCAATCAGGAAATTGTCTCAATCATTACAGGTTAGCATTATTTCTGTACAAAGGTCTTATGATGAATTACAAAAAGAAGGAGTTATAGAAAGTGTTCATGGAAAGGGTTGCTTTGTATCAGCCGAAATTGATAAATCTTTTATTAGAGATAGTTTATTTAGAGAAGTAGAAGAATCTGCAAAAAAGTTAATGGAAATATCTAAGAAAAGTGATATCAGCTTGGAAGAACTGCAAAAGCTATTAGAATTTCTTTGGGAGGAGGAGTTATAAAATGGACACAATATTGAAAGTAGAAAATCTATCTAAAATATATGAATCTGGAAAAGGAATAAAAAATATTAATTTAGAGTTGAAAAAAGGAGTAATATTAGGCATTGTTGGACTTAATGGTGCAGGAAAAACAACATTACTCTCATGTTTAGCAGGTTTTTTAAAATCTACATCAGGAAATGTAGAATATTACTTTGATGGTAAAGTGGAAAGATATGAAACTGCTCTCCGTAATTTAGGTATTGTTATGGCTGAACAAGGATATCCAGATTATTTTAATAGCAAACAAATTAATAATATTATGAAAAATACTTATAAATCTTGGGATTCCAACAAATTTGACTATATATTAGATGAGTTTGATATATCAAACGAAACTAGGATAAAAGATTACTCAACAGGTGCTAAATCAAAGTTATCGCTTGCAATTGCGTTATCGCACAAATCCAAAATTTTAATTTTAGATGAAGTAACTAATGGCTTAGATATTGTTGCACGAAAAAAAGTAAGAGACTTATTATATAAATACGTTGAAAGTGGAGAAAGTTCTATTATTATCACATCACATATTATGAGTGATATAGAAAAAATATCAGATGAAATTATATTTATTAACGATGGAGCTATACAACTCAATGCTAATAAAGATGATTTACTTTACAATTATCGTGTATTTGAGGTGACGACAGAACAGTTATCAACAATTGATAAAAAAGATATTATAAAAATAAAGAAAAGCGATTATAGTAATTTTGTACTCGTAAAAAACTTTCAGGAATTTCATGATAAATACGGTTTTGATATTAGTGAAACATCGCTTGAAGAAGTAGCTGATATAATATTAAATTGATATAGGTTCGATTAAGTCGAACTTTAAATTAGAGGGGGAATAGCTTATGAAGGGGCTAATTATTAATAATTTATATTTAATGCAGGGAAGCCTTAAGGTATGTACTTTAATATCTGTAGCACTTTTGATAGGGTATTTAATATTTCCTAACCCATTTATTTTTTGGGGATTGGGGCTTATGTTAACAGTAGCAATTCCAACATCAAGCACTAGTATAGGTGATATTTCATCAAGTAGTAAATGGAGTGTTTTCGAGAAGAAAATGACACCTAAACAAGGGACGATTGTACTATCCAGATATATAACTTACTTGTTATTAACTATTTGTGGGATTTTAATGTTTACTACTATAGGAGTTATTCTTAACATATTTAAAGACTATAATGTTTTTAATCAATTAGTTAATATGATGGTTGGCCCTATGGGCTATCGCACAGTTGTGGATACATTAACTGCAGGATGGATAATTACATCAGTAGCTTTCGCATTTTATTATCCACTAGTTTATTATTTTAAACATATTAACTCTACAGGGATATCATTTGGAGCAATAATTTTAGGTATGATTTTCATATCTACATTAGAGTTACTTATATCACTAAGTATTGGCTCAGTAGTATTTCACTATGCTGTTTATATAGGCATATTAATGCTACTATATATATCTTCTGTTATATTATCAGTTTCAATAGTAAATTCAAAAGGAATATAAAGTTAAGACCTTGGGCGTTGCCCAAGCCCAACCGCTTTTTTACAAAAAAGCGGTGCAAAAAACTTTAAAGCTTAGGCTACGCCTAAGCTTTTTTTGATTGCCCGCTGATTAACACCCAAAATGGGATAGAAAAAAAGCAAGCGCGGATGCGCTTGCTTAAATGGGTCAAGGGTGAAACTCTTGCGCGGGTCAAGCGCGCGTGCGCTTGTCGGGAGTTTGAGGGCGGAAGCCCTCAAGGTCTTAACATCTTTTAATCTTTTACAAGAGCACTTTCAATTATTTTCTGTACCTTTTGAGGTAACTCAGTCTGTTCATCTCTTGTTAGATTTTTAACTTCTATAGGAGGATGTATTGTAACATGTACAGTTGCAGGTATTATTTTCATAGTACCGCTTTTTAACATTTTATGTGAGCCATCTATTGTAACAGGAACTATAGGTACTCCTGTTTTAGTAGCTAGTTTAAAGCTACCAGCTTTAAAAGGCTTCATCTTTCCATCTAGGCTTCTTGTACCTTCAGGAAAAATAACTAGTGAATATCCATCTTTTAAAATTTTAATGCCTTCTAGTATAGCTTGCAAAGATTGTTTAATATCGCTTCTATCCATAGCTATACACCTGAGTTCTTCCATCCACATATTAAGTACAGGAACTCTTAATATTTCATGTTTAGCAATATATCCTTTATTTTTGTTTATAAGTGATAAAAATATAGCTATATCAAAATTACCTTGATGATTACTAACAAATAAAACCGCTTCTTCTGGTATATTTTCATGACCTTTAACATGTATTGTTGAGCCACTATTATTTAATTGCTTTTGAGACCATTTTCCAGCAATTTCATTCATTTTTGTTTCGTACTCTTGTTTTGGTATATCATTTTTTCGTTTTATAAATTTTTTAGTCTTGAATGTCTCTATAATTAAACTTATAACAAAAAAACTCCAATAATAAATTGTTCTCATAATTTATCTTCCTTTATTTTTTCAAAAGATTTATACCAAATTCCAGTCTAGCAATACATTCATCTTTTCCAAGTAACTCTGCAAGCTCTGTAGCACCACAAGGTGATGTTGGTTTACCAGAAAGAGCTGTTCTTATTGGCCATAGCATATGGCTATTTTTTATGCCAAGCTCCTCTATTAGTGAAAATAATTTGTTGTGAATATTTTCTTCAGTAAATTCTTCATTCATATTTTTGAACATTTCTAAAGCTTTTTCTAGGCTTGTTAAAGAGATTTCTTCATTAGTTTTCATTTTTTTATGGATGTAAAGGTTAGTGTCGTACTCTGGTAAAACATCAATAAAATCTACAAGGTCAACTACATCCTTGACAAAACTAACTCTACTTTGTACCATAGTAGATATCTTTTTGATGTCGATATCTGTTCTTTTAATGGCATCTTTAAGATAAGGGAGTGACATTTGGTAAAATCTATCGCTATCCATTTTCTTAATATACTCGCCATTCATCCATGTGAGTTTGGTTGTATCAAAGATAGAAGGCGATTTGCTAAGACCTTTAACATCAAAAGCTTCTATTAGCTCATCTAGTGTGAAAAACTCCATATTATTACTTGGGCTCCAACCCAGCAAAGCTATATAATTAACCACAGCTTCTGGTAGAAATCCTTTTTGTAATAAATCTTCAAAAGAAGCATCACCTTTACGTTTTGAAAGTTTTTGTCCGTCTTCGCCTAATATAAGTGGTAGATGTAAGTATACGGGTATATCCCAATTTAATGCTGTATATAAAAGGTTATATTTAGGTGTAGACGAAAGATATTCACTACCACGTATAATATGGGTTATATTCATCAAGTGGTCATCTATAACATTAGCAAAATTATATGTTGGAAGACCATCAGATTTAATAAGGATTTGGTCCTCTAAAGTATCATTGTTTACTGTAATTTCACCGAAAACCTCATCCTTAAAAGTTGTTGTTCCACTAGGTATTAATTGTCTTATGACGAATTTTTCATCGCTGTTGATTTTTGAATTTATTTCTTCATTAGAAAGGTTTGTGCACTTTCGGTCATAAGCAGTTATTTCAGTTGAGTTATCTTGTACATTTTTATCTTTTGAACAGAAACAGTAATAAGCATGACCATTATTTATTAGCTCTTTTGCATATTTCATATAATCGTCTTTGCGTTCAGTTTGTATATAAGGACCATATTCACCACCTACATGGGGACCTTCGTCACATTTTATACCCGCTAAATCTAGCGTATTATATATAATGTCTGAAGCTCGTTCTACTATGCGCTTTTGGTCTGTGTCTTCTATACGCAATATAAATTTACCTTTTTGGGATTTAGCTAGTAGATATTCATATAAAGCTGTTCTTAAATTTCCTATGTGCATAAATCCTGTAGGACTTGGTGCAAATCGTGTTCTTACCATAAGTCGACTCCTTTTTGTTATAATATAAAAATAGTGAAAGTAATACCATTCTTCTGCTATAATGTAATAGTATAGAAATAGTATCATTCTTATGCTTGTATTTCAAGTATAAGGTGAATCTTATGTTACTATATATGGCATAACTTATTAATTTTAGTTATGGGCATATAAACCACAAGTAACATATTGCCTATTGTAAAGTATTAGTTTATAATGTTTTTATGTGTTCTAATACGCATGGGTTTTGAAACAATCTTTACACTATCTAAAAATTACAAAAGTGTTTTTGATAGTAAAAAGTCTTTGAAAAATAAAATGGGTTTATATATTTTGTAGTATATTTAAGAAATTTATTAGTTCTAATAAATATCCTAATCAAAGGCTAGGTAATTTCAGTGTGGTTGACTCTTTTATTTTTTTGAGTCATGTATAAAATGTTACGATATGCAGATTATAATACTCATAGTAAGTGTTATAATTATATTTGTGTAAGAGAGGTTGTTAAAGTGGATAATCAAAGTAGAGTAAAAAATCTTGGAGAAATAATCAGAACTGAAAGAAAAAGCAGAAATATAACACTTGAAGAATTAGCTAGTAAGCTAAATATATCTTCAACATATTTAGGTTTAATAGAAATGGGTAAGAGAGGCAAAAATATTAACAGTGAATTATTAGTTAATATAGCTTATATATTCGATTTAACTACAGACTATCTTTTGGGCATGGAGCACACAACAGAAGGAAATGATGTTGTAGCTGAAAGAGATGAAGATTTCAAAAAACTTTTATCACTATATAAGTTAATGGAAGAAAGACAAAGAAGTCAATTTATTGAAATAGCACATGTTTTATTAAATTAATAGCACCAGAAAAAAAAGACAAGTAGGAAAATAGCAATTATTCCTTATGAGTCTTTTTATTTTTTGCAATATTTAAGTTTTTTTCAGGTGTTATAAGCTTAGATAATATATCACCGTAAATTGTATTTATATTTGACTTCCAGTTATTGCATATAAGTTTAGCTTGATCTCTGGAAACAACAGATAAGCTTATTTCCATTAACATATCATCATTTTCATAAATAGCACACTTGACTGTAAAATCATCTGAATTTATTTCTTTGAAATAGTTAGCTGTAATTTCATAATCTTTTTTTATACTTTTTCTATTATCGAGTATATATCGATTAATTTTATTGCGCATATCAGAAGATAGTCGTTTTTCAAAATAGTTAAGAATTTGAATCCCGTTATCTGTAATAGTATAGCGCGTAGTGTTATTTTCTTTGTAAGAATCTAGATATTTTACATTAACCATTTCAGACAAACATTCTTGCAACGAAAAATAATTCATATAATTCTTACTCAGAGCAAAATCGGATATCTGGCTATTAGATAGCGGGATATCCATTTTGTCTATAAGGTATAAAAGAAGTAGTTTATTTTCAGCTTGAGATGTATTTCTTTCTTGCGGATAATTTGAATCCAAACAATATCACTCCTAATATTTCAGCAATTTTATAGAAAATAACACACATAATTATATAGTATATTTTATAGTTTAACAAGGTTAAATCCTATAGTATTTGCCTTGATAAGTATTTTTCTTTAACAGTGTTGCGTCTATTTCATTCAGAATATGAAATTTTTTTAAGCTAAATAAAGGTGCTATTAAATTATCTCTGTTACCATCTCCAGTCAGGCGATGAATTACTATATTTTGTGGGATAATTTCTATACATGATACAACAGTGTCTATGTACTCTTCAAATGTAAGTACATCAAATTCTTCATTTTTATACATAATTTCAAGCTGTGTATTTTTCAAAATGTGTAGTAACTGAAGTTTTATCCCATCAATATCTGTACTACAAGCAAATCGTATAGTATTTAACATGTCTTCTTTTGTTTCATGAGGAAGCCCCAATATAGTATGGCATACGACATTTGCATTTATTTTTTTCAGGTCATGAACTGCTTTTTCAAATATTTCATTATCATAGCATCTATTAATTAATTTTATACTATCGTTATTTGACGTTTGTAGCCCCAATTCTACGAATAAACTTGTTTCTTTACCAATATCACTAAGGAGATTTAAAACGTCGTTATTCAGGCAATCAGGGCGTGTAGCGATGGACAACCCAACTACATCTGGCAATCTTAAGGCCTCATAATACTTTTCTCTTAAAATATCAATAGGGGCGTAGGTGTTAGTATACGCTTGAAAGTACGGAATATATTTAGCATTTGGCCATTTCTTTTGCATTTTACTTCTCACATCAAAAAATTGTGATTCTATGCTATGTTGTCTATTTCCAGCGAAGTCACCAGAACCTCGATCACTACAAAATATGCAACCATCATAAGACAAGGTTCCATCTCTATTAGGGCATGTAAATCCCCCGTCTAAAGATACTTTTATAATTTTCTCTCCAAATTTATTTTTCAAAAAATAATTCAAAGAATGAAATCTCTTATCAAACCATTCCATATAACTCCCCCTTTTTACTAAATAAATAAAGACCTCGGGGCTATGTGCCCCGAACCCGCACAAGCGCACGCGCGCTTGACCGCGTCAAGAACGCACGTAGTGCGTTCTATTTGGAATTTGAAAACTTCGGTGAAATCTTAGCGTTTTAGCCTCATGTCCCTGCAAGTGCGAATGCGCTTGCAAAAAAAGGGGTCAAGGGTGAAACCCTTGTCGGGGTTTGGGGCTGAAGCCCCACGGTCTTTATCTTTTAATCTTTTAATTTTTAAAGTAAAAAAGACCACAAATCGCATTTATGCGCTATGTGGTCGTAGTGCTATACAAACTTTGCAAAATTTATATTATGCAGTCATTTTGTTAACTAATTTAGTTAAACGAGACTTTTTTCTTGATGCATTATTTTTATGAAAAACACCTTTAGTCATTGCGCGATCAATACTAGATACGGCACTTACAAGAGCAGTACTAGCATCTGATTTGTTACCAGCCTCGATTGCTACAATAACTTTTTTAATTGCAGTTCTTGTACGAGATTTAATGATTTTATTTCTAAGAGTCTTTTTAGCGATTACTTTAATTCTCTTTTTAGCTGATTTAATATTAGCCAATTACGTCACCTCCTATTACACATAATACAATATAGACACATATTTGACTGTATCTAATAAAACATTAGTATTTTATATCAAAAGCTATATTAAGTCAATGTATATATAAAATATTTGTGGGAAAAATAAAGTACCAATAAAAAAAGAAGTAGGCGGAGGACAGTATGAAAAAGGAAGAAAATAATTTTTTTAAAGGAAGCATTTACACAGATTTAGCATTAGAATTGCACGAAATGGCGACAAATGATGAAAATAGAAGTAGTGAAGAAAATTGTGAGATAGAAGGCGTAAAGCTTATAGTGCAACAATCGCCAAAAGAAGATATAAAAATAACATGGGTGGAAGTTTTAAATGAACAAGGTGCAGAGGAGATTGGCAAACCAATAGGAAATTATATAACAGTAGAATCTGAAGCTATGCGAGAAAATGATATAGAAACTCATGAAGAAATAATAAAAATGGTAGCGGATAACTTAGCAAAATTGTGTAAACTAGATAAAAATAGTAGCGTTTTGATAGTAGGACTTGGTAACTGGAATGTAACACCAGATGCGCTTGGGCCAAAAGTTATATCAAAGGCTTTAGTAACAAGACATATATCTGAAAGCTTGCCAGATGATTTAGATGGAATGGTTAGAAGAGTTAGTGCGGTATCTCCAGGGGTAATGGGGATTACAGGCATAGAAACAAGTGAAATAGTAAAAGGGATAGTAGATAGAATAAAGCCAGATTTGGTAATAGCAATAGATGCGTTAGCATCACGTAGCATAAACAGAATAAACGCAACCATACAAATGTCAGATACGGGAGTAGCACCAGGCGGAGGTATGGGAAATAAACGAATGGTGATAAACGAAGAAACTATGGGCGTACCAGTAATAGCAATAGGAGTACCAACAGTAGTAGATGCAGCTACATTAATTAACGATACAATGGATAGCATGTTAGAAGATATGATTTCCTACACGGATAAAGGTACAGACTTTTATGAAATGTTGAAAAACTTAGGGGCAGATAACAGGTACCCAATAATAAAAGATGTTCTCGATCCATATGCAGGAAATATGTTTGTTACGCCTAAAGAAGTAGATGCTGTAGTTGAGCGGCTTTCAAACATAATAGCTAACGCCATCAACATATCTATGCATCCTGGCATAACCAAAGAGGACATTAACAGGTACATGTACTAAGTTCAAAAGATTAAAAGAATAAAAGATTAAGACCGTGGGGCTTTCAGCCCCACCACCCCGACAAGCGCACGCGCGCTTGACCGCGTATTAAGAACGCACATTCGTGCGTTCTTTTTGGGATTTGGAGATTTTGGCGGAGTTCTAGCACTTTAGGGTTGTGTGGCATAGAAAGAAAGTAAAGAAAAAAGGTAATCCCTTTATTATTGGGATTACCTTTTTTTGTTTATTAGAGCTGTCTTACTCTAAGACCACCAACTATATTAGAGCCGTTTGTGTTAGTAACTTCGATTGTATATCTTGTGTTGCGAGTTAAAGTAGGCGTTACATAGTCTGCGTCACCAGCACCCAAGGTCATTAAAGTCGTACGAGAAGTGCCAAAAAGAGTATGTCTTGCAAGCGTAATGGTAACGGTTGCACTGCCTTGATTATGGAACCAAACATTAGCACGAGTTGACAACCCTTGATTAAGGAAAATGTCGTTGCTTTGGAATCTACCACCTGGTTGATTTATTGAAGGTGAATTTACTAAATCAAGAAATAGTCCAATTTCTGGGGAGTCTTCTCCGTATGCACTAGATAAAGGAATATATTCCTTTTCCATTTCTATTTCCACTTTTGTTTCCATTTCTATTTCGTTGTCATTTGCCATAGCAGGTACTATAGGTGACATTAATAATAGTGCAGCTAGTGATAATGTTAATAATTTTTTCATTTTTTTCTCCTTCTCTTGTAAAAAAATAAGTAATAATATTTGTAATAGCTATTTACAATATTTATTATAATGCAGGGGGGGGGCTAAAAGTCAACAATAAGTATAAAAAATTATAATTAAATAAAATAAAAAAATTGCATGAAAAATGTACAATATAACATAAAGTTTTAGAACTTGAATTTAACTATATAACTCTTAATTTAAAATAATTTTCCAAAAATCATGTTAAAAATTTCAAAGGCAAATGCATAGCACTTGCAAAAGACGCGGTCAAGCGCGCGTGCGCTTGTCGGGGTGGTGGGGATGAAATCCCCACGGTCTTAATCTTTTATTCTTTTCTAGAATTTTACGCACAATTTTTGGTACATGGTAAATATAATATGTATTAAGAAGTAAAAATAGGTTTTTTATAAATAACGTTGACGTATAAAGGTGATATTTATATAATAAAATGAGTTTTTGATTGTGTGTAGGAGTTTTAAATTTAAAATGCGGTATGTTTTGAATTTTATCTAGGTCCATTTAAAAAACCTCAAAGAGGAAATGGCTAGTTGAATCTTAAGAGGAGGATAGAATGTTGTGTTAATAGTACAAAAATTTGGTGGAAGTTCCCTAGCAGATCTTGATAGGATTATGAATGTAGCTAGACGTATAGTAGAAAAATATAACGAAGGAAACTCTATGGTGGTTGTGCTTTCAGCACAAGGTGATACTACAGATGAACTTATTAAAAAAGCACAAAATATAACACATAAAAGTTCTAAAAGAGAAATGGATATGCTAATTTCTACAGGAGAGCAGCAATGCATAGCACTTACAGCAATGGCAATACACAGCTTAGGTGTATCGGCTGTGTCGTTAAATGCTAGTCAAGCGGGTATTTATTCTTCTAATGATTACGGCAACGCCCGAATTAAGCATATAGAAACTAGTAGGATAACGTCCGAACTTGAAAAAAATAATATAGTTATAGTAGCAGGTTTTCAAGGCATGAATAAGTATGGCGATATATTAACTTTAGGACGTGGAGGTTCAGACACTACAGCAGTAGCACTTGCCGCATCACTTGGTGCCGATCTTTGTGAAATATATACAGATGTAGATGGAATTTATACAGCAGATCCACGATTTATAAAAGATGCATATAAGTTAGAAGAAATAAATTATGATGAAATGCTGGAACTTGCATCTTTAGGTGCAAAAGTTTTACACAATAGATCCGTAGAACTAGCTAAAAAATATAGCGTTAGGCTTGTGGTTAGATCTAGTTTTACAAATGAAAGAGGTACTATAGTAAAGGAGGAATGTACTGTGGAAAAAATGTTAGTTAGTGGACTAGCGGTAGATAAAGATGTTTCGCATATCGTGGTTGTGGGTTTAAAGGACACGCCAGGTATAGCCTTTAAATTATTTTCTTTATTAGCAAAGAAAAATATTGTAGTGGATATAATAATGCAAGGTATAGGAATTAATAATTTAAAAGATATTTCATTTACGGTATCAAGAGCTGATGAAAAAGACGCTATAGAAACTTTAAAAAATAACAGAGATTTTTTAAGGTATGAAAGTATTATTAGTGGTGGTAATGTTGTAAAATTGTCTGCAGTTGGTGCAGGTATGGCAAGTAATCCAGGGGTAGCAGCTAGTTTATTTGAAGCATTATACGATGTTGGAGTAAATATTAAAATGATATCTACATCTGAAATAAAAATATCAGTTTTAATAGATGAAAGTGATTTAGAAATAGCAACAACTTCTGCTCACAATAAGCTTATGCTTAGAAATATGGGGGCAGATATAGAAAATGGGAAGATGCCCTAGATGTTTCTAGGCATCTTTTTTTGCAATTATAGTGAAAAGATGAAAGCCAAAAAATGAAAGTCAAAAGATTTCACACTTTTTTGAAAAAAAGTGTAGCAAAAAACTTTAACAGCAGTCACTGCGTGACTGTAAAAAGGGTCAAGGGTGAAACCCCATATATGCGAACTTAAGAATTTCGGTTCCAGCGAAGCTGTCTGCCGAACAAAAAATAAGCAAGCGCATACGCGCTTGCAAAAAACGCGGTCAAGCGCGCGTGCGCTTGTCGGGGGATGTGGGGGTGAAACCCCCACGGTTTTAAGAGCTTTATC
>JGI994J12354_10002103_pt1 | contig 19752 bp, 17 predicted proteins | sample IntmicLarv3ML3BL_FD_12354 | JGI IMG/M metagenome (IMG submission 12354)
TTTCGAATATCCTCCAGCATGGTCTGTGTCATATCCATAATGTTAACCCCTTCCATTTTCGCGCGCGATTTCCGCCCCAACGGAAAGCGCCGTTTCGTTCATCTCCAAATATTTCGCCGGAACGCGCTCGCGCACCGCCGCCGCGACCTCGCCCAAGCCAAAGGGCAGAAATCCCGCTGCGGCCGCAACCCCCAGCAGGGCGACGTTGGATGTCCTCGCGGTTCCGCAGCGCGTCATCAGTTCCCCGCCGTCCACCACGATCAGCTTCTCCACGCTCCTCTTTAGGCACTCGATCATAGGAGCCGCCTCGTATCCATCCTTGCCCAGCGAGCTGGTGACGGGCTTGACCGCCCTATCCAGCGTCACCAGCGCGCCGCCTTCCCACAAATAGGGCAACGCGCGCACAGCCTCTCCCGGCTCCANCGCGATCACCAGATCCGCCTTACCCAGCGGGATCAGCGGCGAAAAAATCTCGCTATCCATGCGCACATGGCTCAGCACGCTGCCGCCCCGCTGCGCCATGCCGATGGTTTCGGTTCCGCGCACGGAAAGCCCCGCCGAAATGCCCGCCGATCCGATCAACCGCGACATCAACACCGTCCCTTGTCCCCCGACGCCCGCAATGATTACATTTGTCATGCCCCTTCACCTCCCAGCGCGCCAAAGGCGCATACGTTAACGCACAGTCCACAGCCCGTGCACAGCGTTTGGTCAACCACTGCTTTGCCGCCGGCCAGCGAAAGCGCCGGGCAGCCAAGCCGCCGTATGCACGCTCCACATCCTGTGCATTTGCCCTCGTCGTAGGCGATGATCTCCCTGCCGCGCTCAACCGCAATGCACGCCCCCTCGAAGAGCAGCACGCGCACGCCCTTCTTGCCCAGCATGCCCTCCACCGCCTTCTTCGCCGCCGGCAGGTCAAACGCGCTGACCCGCTCGATCGCGTCCACCCCCGCCGCCTTGCAAAAGGCGTAGATATCCGCCTTCGGCGCAGGCTCTCCCGTCACGCGCCGTCCGATGCCCGGATGAGGCTGGTTGCCCGTCATGGCGGTGGTTCGGTTGTCCAGAATGCACACGATGATGTCGGTTCCGTTGTACACCGCGTTGACGATGCCCGGTATGCCCGTATGGAAAAACGTGGAATCTCCGATGAACGCGAGGTTGTCCGTGTCAGGGTCGATCCTGTGAATGCCCTGCGCAACTGTGATACCCGCCCCCATGCAAAGGCAAGTGTCCACCATATCCAGCGGCATGGCGTTGCCCAGCGTATAGCAGCCGATGTCCCCGGAGAAAACCGCCTTGCGGCCCTTACACGCCTCTTTGACCGCGAAGAACGACCCCCGGTGCGGACAGCCCGCGCACAGCACCGGCGGGCGAATGGGCAGCGGAGGAAGCTCCGGCGCGCCGAGCTGCACGGGCGCAAGCCCGAGGAAGCTCCGCACGGAGTTCTCGACGCCACGCGCGGTGTATTCTCCCGCCACGGGCATGTCGCCGCTCGCCTTGCCGAGGATCTTGACCTTCGCGCCCGTCTTGTAGCACAGCTCCATCAGATTTTTCTCGATCACGGGGTCTAGCTCCTCGACCACCAGCACCTCGTCCAGCCCGTTGAGAAATTCCTCTCCCAGCAGACGCGGGAATGGCGTCGTCGCCACCTTGAGCAGCTTGCATTGGGCACCTATGTCCGCCAAAGCTTCCTTCACATACGCATAGCTTACGCCGCCAGCCGCGATGCCCTTCTTGCCCGTTCCCTCCAGCTTGTTGCCCGCATACGAAGAAAACTCGCCGCCCAAATCAACAAGCGTTTGCTCGATTTTGCCATGGCTGGCGAAGGAAAGGCGGGGGAAAATCACCCAACGCGAGCTATCCTTGACGAAGCCCTCCGGCTCCGGCACCATCAAATCCTCCAGCAAGGCAACGGACGCGTAGCCGTGGCATACGCGCGTCGTCGGGCGGAACAGCACCGGCCGCCCGATACGCTCGGAGGTCGCAAACGCGTCGGCGATCATGGTATACGCTTCCTCCGGCGAGGAAGGATCGAACACAACCAATTTGGCAAACTGCCCAAAATGGCGGGTATCCTGTTCGGTCTGCGAGGAGATCGGGCCGGGATCGTCCGCGACCACAATCACCATGCCGCCCTTGATCCCCACGTAGTTCAAGCTCATCAGCGGATCGGAGGCCACATTCAGCCCCACCTGCTTCATCGTGACCATCGCGCGCGCGCCGCTGTACGCCGCGCCCGCCGCCACCTCCAGCGCGGATTTTTCGTTGACCGACCATTCCACATACACCTTGTCCGTCCTGTGCTTTGCCACCGTTTCGAGAACCTCCGTCGAGGGCGTTCCCGGATAGCCGGACACAAAGCGCACTCCCGCGCGCAACGCTCCCAGCGCGATGGCCTCGTTTCCCATCAACAACCGTGTTTCCATCCAATACCTCTCCTTCGTATCTCAGCGTGTTACCGCAAGCTTTTTTTGTCATGATCGGGGATCCCTCCCCCGCAGCATTTTCATGAATAAGGCAATAGGGTTATCTACGATCAAAATAATGTTGTCTCGCGCATAGTGCTTGGAAAGTTCCCGAAGAAAAATGTTCATGCACTCTGTGTTGATGAATGGCATGACCCGCAGATTGGGTCGATTTTGGCGCTCCTTTTGGAGATCATTCTATCCTTCCTCTGTTTTCCTCGTTTGACGATGCTCTCCATTTTTGTTTTCAAGTTCTGTTACGCTAAGCATTTATGCTTCCGATTCCGTGATCAGTAGTTCGAAAAAATTTTTGCGGTACCGCAACATTCCCGAGTTACACAGCTTGCTCAGTTCGTGAGACAGCGCGCTTCTGTCCACACACAGATAATCGGCCAACTGCTGGCGCGAATATGGAATGTAAAAAGTATTGCTCTGTGCCTGCCTCGCACATTTTGAAAGGTAAGACAATATCTTTTCGCGCAGAGAACGTTGCGCGATGTGCCCAAGCTTTTCAGTGAGCCTTACGATCTTCTCTGATAAAATGCGCGCGACGTTTTTGATGACCTCGCTATGGCTTGGGCAGCCGTGTAAGCATGTTTCAAGCAGACGCACAGGGTCAATTTCAAGAATTGTTGAGTTTTCAGCGGCGATTACGCTCACCAAGTGCTTTTCTGCCGACACGAGGGCATACGCTTCTCCAAACAGGGCATTCCTTCCCATGGTTTCGATGATCGAGCGATTCCCCCAAAAATCCTCGTCAACAATATGCATGCTTCCGGACAAAATGAAATAGATCGAGCGGGGTTCATCGCCTGCCCGAAAAACAAACGCGTCTTTGGCAAGCGTTCTTTCGCGAGCATCAAGGCAAGTGGCCATCGCCTGTATCTCCTCGTCGCTGCATCCGGCAAACAACGGGCTTTTCTGCAATAGCATAAGATAGTTCTCCATAAACCCTCCTGCTTCGTGGCAAATACCACCGAAAACACGGTTTAAGTATAATAAAATATCCATGTACGGTCAAGCATCCAAAGGGTATATCAATGAAGTGATGGATGCGACCGCCATAACCTATGCAAACAGGGGGCATGTGGAATGAGAAATGCGAAAATCCAAGTCAAGCTGACTGCCAGCTTCATGGTAACGGTATTGCTCGCCGTTGTCATTGGCCTTGTAGGAATTGCAGCATTGACAGCCTCGGTGGCCAACACCGATTTGCTGAACGAACGAACCAATATGGCGATCATATCTGCCCGTTTGGAACGCAATGTTCACCAACAGCGCGCCGCCTATCGGGGCGCCACGGTTTATCACACAATGGGCATGACGCGCCGCTTTAACCTGTCCCTTGCCGAGCTTGATATGCTGGATCAACAGCATGAAGCACTGTACGGAGAGCTTTGCGCAATGCTATTAACTGACGAAGGGAAACAGCTTTTGAGTGAAAGCAACTTCGCTTACAATGATTATTCCGGCAAACGCGACCAGTTCATTGGCATGTTGATGCTGCCCTATATCGATAGCGAAGAAATCGCCCAAACGATGGAGCGGCTAACGGCCTCAACGTCGACATTGGTGGAAACAAATGCTTCATTGACAGACCTTATCAATTGCATAACGGATGAACAGGTTCGCCAAGTATCCTCCAGCGCTACAAGAGCTATCGCCATTATGGTTGTCGTTATTTTAGCTGCTCTTATCCTTTCGCTTTTGTTTAGTTTATACCTTTCAAAGATTGTGGCAAGGCCCCTTTCCATCATGAAAAAGACTTTCGTACAGATAGGTGATTTCGGGAATCTGGAATTTTCGAAAGACCAAATCGCCGCGCTTGAGAGAGAGGGCTCGTATAAAGATGAAGTTGGGCAATCCATCCATGCGTTTATCGGAATGGCGGAACGTTTCTCCTATCTGGGGAAACACCTGAATTTGATAGCTGACGGCAACCTGAATGTAGACATAAAAACATTGGGTCCAAAGGACACCATGGGGCATGCCTTGAAGCGCATGGTAGACAATCTCAATGACATGTTCAATGATATGCGGAGCGTCGAAGCCGATCTGCGTTTGGCCCGAAGCGCGGCAGAAGAAAGCGCGAATGCAAAAGGTGAATTCTTGGCCAACATGAGCCATGAAATTCGCACCCCGATGAACGGAGTTTTGGGCTTGCTCCATCTGGCGTCGAATACAGAGCTGACGCCCAAACAGCAAGAATACATTGGTAAGGCTAAGGTGTCCGCCCAAAATCTTCTGCGTATCATCAATGATATCTTAGATTTTTCGAAAATTGAAGCCGGAAAATTAGAGATGGAGCTCGTTGAATTTAACGTAAGAGAGCTGTTTGATGAAATCAACAATATGTTCTGTGCAAAGCTTCTGGAAAACGCTTTGGATTTTCATGTCATACTGCCGCAGTGGCTTCCGGATGTTGTTGTTGGCGACCCATTGCGCCTGAAACAGATTTTGGTCAACCTGATTGGCAACGCGATCAAATTTACGCGCTGCGGCGAAGTCAACGTTCGAGTACGGAAAAAAGAGATGGAAGGTGATTGTATTTGCCTGCATTTTTCCATTCAAGATACCGGCATCGGCATGACAAGCGAACAGGCCGCCGGTCTGTTTACGCCTTTTTCGCAGGCAGATTCGTCAATCACCCGGAGGTATGGCGGGACAGGGCTGGGCCTTACCATATGCAAGAACCTCGTGAATATGATGGGTGGGAGAATATGGGCTGAAAGCGCGGTCGGAAAAGGCTCGATCTTTCATTTCACCGCCAGCTTTACACCGGTGGTATCGCAGCGTTCCAGCAAGGTCAGTGATGCGATTGAGTCTTCGCACTGTTCCCCGGATACGATGAAGGATGATTTTGCAAAAGGCCGGATTCTTCTTGTGGAAGACAACGAGATCAACCAATTTATTGCCCAAGAGTTGCTGGAAGCTGAGGGGTATTCTGTCGATGTTGCCGGCAACGGGCAGATCGCCCTTGATATGATTCGCGATAGCCACTATGCGTTGATTCTTATGGACATTCAGATGCCCGTTATGGATGGACTTTCGGCGGCAAAAAAAATACGTGAAGACGCGGCCTATGACCATTTGCCGATTGTTGCCATGTCTGCGCACGCCATGGCAAGCGATATAGAAAAAAGCCTTAGCAGCGGAATGAACGACCACCTGACCAAACCAATCAATCCAGACCTACTCTTTCACACATTGAAAAAATGGCTTATGGAAGATTTTATACACGGAGGTATGCAATGAAAAATATGCAAATGCGAACAAAATTGATGCTCTGCTTTCTGATCCTTGTTCTGTTGGCTGTTGTCATTGGGGTTGTGGGCGTTGTTTCGCTATATACCTTAAAGGACAATATGACCAATGACGATATGCTGCAGGAGCTGAAAAACCCCGCGATATATACTGATACGCTGGTTGAAAACGTCGTAATCTTGACAGATTTTTTCAATGAAATCACCGATAAGCAGGCTGCGCAGGCAGCCACCGACGCCCATTTTGCGACCATACTCATGTTCGTTGTTCTTGTTGCGGCTGTTGCTGCATCGGTCTTTCTATGCGTATACATTGCAAACCGTATTTGCAGACCTCTTTCCATGATGCAGGATATGCTTGTGCAGGTGGGCGATACCGGTAGTCTGAATTTCCGCACGGAGCAACTGGCTGCGTTGCGGGAAGAAGGGAAAAACAGAGACGAGATGGGCCGATCCATTCGCGCTTTTAGTAAAATGCTGGAACGGTTTGTCTACATTGGCAAAAATCTCAACGCTGTTGCCGATGGCAATTTGATGGCTCATATAGAATTGCTGAGCGAACAGGATGAAATGGGAAATGCACTGAAAAGTACGATTGGCAAGCTAAATGACGTTTTTACAGATATTAAGAATGTCTCCGGCCAGATGTTAGCGGTTAGCAACGAAATGGAAGAAGGAGCGCGACAATTAGCGCATGGGAGCTTCGAACAAAAGGCTTCTGTCGACAATGTCTTGCTGTCAGTTCACGACATGGCACGCCAAGCGGATGTTGGCGTTGATCTAGCTCGAAGCAGTGTTCAAAACAACCACGCAATATATGCCATTGCTCAGAGTGGAAGCGAAAAGATGAAAAGCCTTTCTAGCGCTGTTTGGGAAATGCGAAACGCCAGTTATGCCATTGACGATGTTGCGAAGATTATTGATGAAATTTCCTTTAGCATAAATATTTTGGCACTGAATGCAGCAATTCAGGCTGCTCATGCAGGCAGCAACGGATTTTCCGTTATTGCGGATGAAATTCGCCAATTGGCAAGCAAAAGTGCCGAAGCCGCCCGGAAAACAGCCGTCATGGTTTCATCCAACATCCAAAAAGCCGATATAGGTATTCTCATTTCTCAGGAGGCGTCCGATGCTTTGCAAGAGATTGTAGCTGGCGTAGAGCATACAACTGAGACGCTCACCACATTAGCCGAGCAATCCGAATGTTCAAGAGCATCTGCCGAACAAGTCAATCAAGAAATGCAAAGATTGGCACAAGCGGCACAAACGAACAGCGATACCAGCGAAAAGAATGCTGCCACCAGTGAAGAAGCAAGCCGGCAGGCGAGTGTGTTAGGACAGTTTATTGGACATTTTCAATTGCAACCGTTTTAGTCCCTATTGGCGACCGCACACACCACGGCAGGGAACCCTCGTAATCCATCGATAGCTCCGAGGATAGCGCTGTTGTCATCCACCGGTATCCATAGCGTTCTTTGCTATCGCAAAAGACCGTCGCGAGCCATGCCCTCACGACTGCGCACTTGTCGGGTCTTGTTTGTTGCCTGATGTGATAGCTTTCGGGTGGTATTCAGAGCCAATCACCCGCCCATCCTTTTCTCTATTGAAACTGTGGCTCTTCAGTTGACACGGCCCATCTGTAGGAATTACAATGAAATTACCCTGATCGGGGAATGGCATGTGATGGATCTCTTGCAAAAGTCCTGACGTCTTGTTGTGTGAGGTGCAATGATGTTTAAAGAGCTTACCCATATTGGCTTTATCACGAAGAACATCGCTGAATCCAAGCGCTGCTATACTGCGTTTGGAGGGGTGATTCTTGGGGAGGGTGAGGACCGCTTCGGAAATCAGTATGTCTACATTCAGATTGCGCAGAGTGTTGTAGAACTGATTTACACTGTAACGGATGAGACGCATCCGGCTGGTTGGGCGCATCTCGCTTTCATGATCGACCCGGAGCTGGATTTTGACGACTCGTGCAAGGAGTTGGTCAAGAAGGGGCTTCGTCCCATCAACGGAAATGCTTCCGATGGCAGAAACATCGCTTTTTTTCTGAATGCGGCAAATGTGAAGTTTGAAATCATACAACAAGAAGACATTCCCAGGATCCCGAACCATAGCGACCCAAGAGTTCGGGCTCTCAACTATATCAGCATCGCATCGACCGCGGAAATTTCTGCGAAGTGCGAAGCCTTTTATACGTCGGACATCGGCTTTCAAAAAATGTATGTTCGCTCCACGCCCTATGGCAAAAAGACGCTATATGCCTACGGCTCGGATGCTGTAGAAACGGTCGAGACGTCGGATCCCGGGGCTTTACGAAAGCCGTTGAACCATATTTCCATCGCCGTGCCGGACTGTGACGAAGCGTGGAGACGGCTGAAAGATAACGGGATCACTTGCGGCAAAATCAAACCCTATCCCGAGGGTTATCAATTTTTTGACGCGTTCGGCGCAGATGGCGAAATCATCGTTGTTACCGACCGCCTCGCGAGAGTTCAACCTTAGGCATGGCATTTCTATGGTAAAATGACAAATTGAGAAGGGATGAATTTCATCCCTTCTCAATTTGGAATATACGTGAGATTTTTACGCCTTTGCTTGCGGACTCTCCGGATCCATTTGCATCAATTCGATCTTGTTGCCATCGGGATCTTTTGTCCACATCTGCCAGTTTTTATCTCCGCCTTGCTTGGGACGGATGTCTACGGGCCATCCGGCGGCATCCAGTGCCTTCTCTGCGGCCCAGATGTCGGGAATGCTCAGGCAGAGATGATGATAGGACGTAAGGTCGGTAGCAAAATCCATGCCCGGATCAGGATAAAACAACTCGATGAAGCGGTCTTTTGCGACCTTGATATACTCGATCCAGGGCTTGTCATTCCTCGCGGCGCTGAACGCCCGCGTAAAGCCAAGAATATCGCAATAAAAGGCAAAGGATTTCTCCATATCGTGCACATTGTATGCCACATGAGATAGATACTGTATCTTAATTGCCATAGGAAAGGACTCCTTTTCCGTTATAATTGGGTCATGGCATTGGGAGCCAGTGTAGGAACAGGACGGCTACGCCCTCGCCTGCTGGCTGTCGGGATGAATGTACATGAACTCGATGTAATTGCCATCCGGATCGCGGCACCAGCATTGCCAGTTGCTGCCCTCGCGGCCCCTGACGGGAATAACAAGCTCGATGTTTTCCTCCTCCAATACCCGCGCCACCTCATGGATGTCCTCGACGCTCAGGCAGATATGGTTGTTGGTGGATTTCGGGGGAACCGGTTCTTTTTCGCCCTTATCGTAAAATAGCTCGATAAACTGGCCGTCACAGATCTTTAGGTATTCGATTCTGGGATCACCCTGCGCGGGCAAGGTGAACGCGTGCTTGAATCCGAGAATTCTGGTATAGAAGTCAAGCGATTTCTTCATATCCTTTACGTTGTACGCAACATGGGCGATGCCATCGATGATAGGGTTTTCCACAAGACCGCCTCCTTATATATGATGCTTTTGTGCTTGCCGGTGGAAGCTTTAGCGCACCGGCTTGATATTCAGGTTGACGCCCAGCGTATCCTCGCTGTCCACAATCGTCCAGCTACTGCCTGGATAATAGCCGATTTGCCGCATTTCGACGCCGCTTTTCTCCATTTCGGCGATGATTGCATCCCGGCGGTCGCCCACCTCGAAACCCAGATGGTGTACGCCGTTACCGTGCTTATCGAGAAACTCGCGGAAGGTGCTTTCGTTCTCGTCCGGCTCATGCAGCTCGATGACGAAGCGGTCCGTCTTGATGACCGCGAATTTCAGGCCGTAATTTGCTGTCTTGCCCCGATAGGTTACATTGGGTTTTTCTGATGCCACGCTACTGCGAATCTCCGGCATGGGTACGCCAAAGAAGGACGCCCAAGTTTTCGCTGCCTTTTCGATATCATGAACGACAAGAGCTATTTGGATAAAGCCATCAAATCCGATCGTATTTTCCATAGTAGTTTTCGCTTCCTTTCCCTCTCTTGTGGCTGATCCGCTGGGTACACCGCAGCGAAGGGGCGGCGCGAGTCCGGTCAGCGGGATGCCTTTGCCTGCTCTGAATCGGGGTGGATGGTCATCAACTCGATCTTGTTGCCATCCGGGTCGTGAATCCACGCCTGTGTGTTCAGATCGCTACCTTGCTTGGGCTCAACATCGATGGGCGCGCCCTTGAGCCGAAGCTCCTCAACGGTTTTTGCCGTATCGTCGCATTCCAAGCACATATGGCCATGGCCCGCCGAACCCCGCGTGGTGTTCATCGGCTCGGTCGCGCCGGTGTACAATTCCATATAAGAGCCATCTGATATGCGTAGATAGTTAAGCCAGAGCTTTCCGTCCCGCTCGATGGAATGCGTTTTCTCAAAGCCAAGAACGTTGCAGTAAAAATCCATAGCCTTGTCCATGTCGCTTGTGCCATAGGCAAGGTGGGCGATGCCCGTATAGCCTTTTTTCGTAAAATCATAAAATCCCTTGTTGGATTTCATATGTGGGCTTTGCTCTCCATATAAGACGAATTCCAGCGCATTGCCGTCCGGATCGTGAATCCACAAGCTGGCGTTTCCATCGCGTCCCGTACGTACCTCAGGTGATTGGAGCAGCTTCGCATCAAATAGCTTTTGTGCGAGGGCGGGCATTGTGTCCGCTCCGACGGTAACACACCAATGGTGATAGCCGATCAGGTTGGCATCATAAGGCTTTTCGCGATCCTTGCTTCCGCCATAGAACAATTCCAGAAAGGCATTGTTGCAGATCTTGAGATACACAATCCACGGAGCATCCGTCTCCGGGTGAGAGAACGCAAAAGCCTTTTCGAAGCCGATTAAGTCACAGTAGAACGCAAGCGCTTTCTCCATATCCGATACCTTGATCGCGTTATGCGCGACGCCAATAATCATCCGGGTATACCTCCTCATCTTCGACACAAACCCAGGGCGGCACCGGCAAGTCGCCGACGCCCGCTCTTTCATGTACGATATCAAACACACCACAGCCAACGAACCACAGGCTTAATTATATCAATAAATTAATGTGTGTCAATATATTTGATGAAAAAAAGTAAATACCGCATTGACGCCTCGACAAGAGCATGATACAATGCGTATGAAAGAGATTTTCGGCAATACGACGACGAATGTTTGCAAAAATGTCCCCATTAATGGAAATCGGTTGAATTAATGCGCGTTTTATATACAGGGCATGCGTCGTAATTAATTTTTATTAAGAAATAATGGATGCCCGATATACTCCGGGACGGCTCACGAAGAAGGGAGGGGAACAAGAGGCAATGGACAAAAAAATTCGTCTGCGCATCGGCTTGATTGGCGGCGGTTTTATGGGCAAGGCGCACAGCAATGCCTACCATTCGATCCCCTACATTTTCCATTCCGGTGGGTATGTTCCTTATCTCGCGACGTTGAGCGCGATGACGGAAGACGAGGCCATCGCCGCCGCAGAGCGTTACGGGTTTGCGAACGCCACTGCGGACTACTTGCAGGTCGTGAACGATCCGAGTATCGATGTGATTGATGTATGCACCTCCGACAGTACGCATAAAGAAATCGCGTTAGCTGCTCTGAAGGGTGGCAAGCATGTTCTTTGCGAAAAGCCGCTCGCTACCAATCTTCAGGATGCGTACGAACTCGCTTTAGAAGAAAGATCCTCTTCAAAAGCGTCCATGTGCGGCTTTAATTACCGCTTTACCCCAGCGGTTCGCTTAGCAAAAACGCTGATTGACCGTGGCGTCATCGGCAAGCTGTATAGCTTCCACGGTGTTTACAACCAAGAAAGCGGCGCATCGGAAGATATACCGTACGAAAGGCTCTCCTATGCATATGGATCGAAATCCTCGGGGGCCGCTTACCAGATCGGAACCCATGTGATTGATATGGCACGCTATTTGATCGGCGACATCGAGTCGGTTATGGGAGAGATCAGAACCTGCAACAAACAACGCCAATCCAGCAGCGGCATGGTTGACATCGACGCCGACGAAGAGATGCTGGCAATCGTGACATTCGCGGGCGGCATAGGGGGAACCCTTCGCAGCTCCGTCATGGCTTCGGGCCGAAAAAACCAGCACGCATGGGAGATCAACGGCTCGAAGGGTTCCTTGGTATTCGATATGGAGGATGCGAATTTCCTATCGGTTTATCTTGAGGCCGGGTTGATTCCGGAGGTCAATGGATTTACGCGCGTAAACGTCACACAGATGGCAAAAGGACATCCCTTTGCGGAGTATTGGTGGCCTCAGGGGCATGGCTTGGGCTGGGAGCATGCACACATCAATGAGATTGCACATTTTCTCCACTGTGCCGCCAATGACGAGCCGGTCGCGCCCCATGGGGCAACCTTTGAGGATGGGTACAGGGCAATCCTTGTCGTTGAGGCGGTTCGCCTCTCGTCCGAGCAGGGCAGAAAGGTGTACCTGTCCGAGTTGGATTGCTTAGCATAACGGTCGTGTAGAGATTTATGCTATACTTATTGTTAGTGGTTTCTACGGCACCGAATGCCGCAAGCGCAAACTGCTAATATCGAACGATAAGGGGATACTCTCCATGGCTGATTTGGGGAAAAACATGCTGGATATCAGGATCTCCAACCGTGTTGCGATTCTCAATCTTTTTTTCGCAAAAGGAGGCCTATCCCGCAAAGAAATCGCCGCGCAACTGAATCTGACGCCCGGCGCGATCACGATCATCACCGGGGAACTGATAGAGGAAGGAATCCTTCTGGAAAGCAAAATCACGGAAGGCAGCAAGCGGTTGGGCCGACGCGAGGTTATTCTGGATATCGACCGAAAAAAGTTGAAAGTGTTGTGCGCGTTTTTCGGCAATCAGGAGGCACGAGTCACTTGTGTAAACTTTGTAGGCGAGATCGATTTTATCGATAATCTATCCTTCAGCCCGAACGAATCCGGGGCGAACATCTTCGAGGCGACAAGCCTCGCCTTTCAGGAGTATATGGCCGGAATGAGCCCACAGGAGCGGAAATGGATCGTCGGAGTGGGTCTTGGAATCAAGGGGATTTACGACAGCAAGCGCGGTGTGAGCGTACGGTCCTTCGGGTTGTGGGAGGATGAGGTTCCTGTTTGCAGCCGCATGGAGGAAATGCTCAAGCTCAAGGTTTTGGCGGCAAACAACGCAGACTGTGTTGTCAACGCGGAATGGATGTTCCACCAGAGCTGGGATATGCACAGCATCCTTCTCGTACGTTACGGGCCTCTGATTGGCAGCGCGTTGGTTATCAACAATAAAAACTACTCGGGTTATCACTATCGGTCCATGGAAATTGCCCATACGATCGTCGATCCCATGGGAGCGGAATGCCGTTGCGGCAAACGAGGTTGTTTGGAAACGCGGATTGGTTTCGATGTGATTACAGCGCAGCTAGAGCTTCACTATTCTCCGGCAGAGATGCCGATCTTATATCAATTGACCGGGGGAGATCGGCGCAAAATTTCGATGAAGGTGATTATGGAGAGCTACGAAAGAAACGAGCCCATTGTATGCCGGGTATTGGAAGGCGCGATGGATCACCTCGCATTGGCGATTGCCAATACGGTGAGTATTCTGGATCCGGAGAAGGTCGTTCTATACGGAATGCCCTTTGCGTGTGACAAGTATTTGCAAGCCATTAAAGAAAAAACCGCCCGGCTCATGAGGGGCCAGCAACCGTTGGATATGGAGCGAAGCAGGCAAAATCTGTATTTGGAGGACATAGGGTGCGCGTCGATCGTGATCAAAGATTTTTTAGATCACGGCGCAAAGTTCACAAATGGATCTACAGTGCATAGGAACAACGACGGGCCCTTGCCCCTTTGAGGACTATAAATATCAAACGCATCCACACATAAGCTCTGACCGGAAAGGAGGAACGTCAACCTCACCAACAACCACATAGGACCGGACGACTTGGAGGAAGGCAACACGTCACCGCGCAGACCACGGTTTTTGCGGTACGTACAACTTGAGCTCATACTTTTTGATACCCAAAAAAGAAAGGGGAGTCGAAATGAAAACACCTAAAACCAGCACCTTCACTCTTTTGGCCTTGCTATTGACCTTTGTGTTGTTGGCCACCGCGTGCGCGGGCGGCGGAAGCCCGGCACCGGCGGCCACCAAGGAACCCGCCGACACGACCTCAGACAACACGGGTGGTTCCACGACTGAGGAGACACCCACGGTCGAAGACGGCCCGTTTACGCCATTCTCCGAAAAAATCACGATCACGACTTGCAAGGGAACGTCGGCAAGCCAAACGTTCTTCGACGGCGATACATTCGAAGACAACCGTTGGCTGCGCCTGATCGAGGAAAAGCTGAACATCCATGTGGATATGGTCTTCACCGCCGACAGCTCCGGAAATGCTTACCGCAACAAAATGAACGCGCAGTTGGCATCCGGCGATCTGCCCGATATTTTTTACTATAGCGACCGTACGTTTATCCAGCAGGCAGTAGATGCGGGATATCTGTATGACCTGACCGATCTTTATGAGGAATATGCCTCGGACGCGGTGAAATCCTACCGCGAAGCGTATCCCGACTGTTTCCAAGGCAACACGTTTGATGGAAGACTGCGCGGCTTTCCGGCCATTACGGATAACTTCCATCATGCAGTTTTCCTTTGGATTCGCGACGACTGGCTCGAAAAATCCGGCAAGGATGTGCCCAAAACCGTTGACGAAATGGTCGAGCTGGCGCGCATCTTCACCGAGGAGGATCCCGATGGCAACGGCATCGACGATACGTATGGCTTCGCTCTCCAGAGCCAGCTTTACAATACGGCGGCCGGATCCATCAATGGTCTGATCAGCGCATTCGGCGTGCCTACCCGTGGACAGGGCTTCTTCTACCGTGGCGAGGATGGCAAGATCACCAACAGCATCATCCAGCCTGCCGTGAAGGAAGCGCTGCAGGTTACGCGCGATATGTATGCCAAGGGATACATCGACCCCGAATTCGTCGCGAAAAACAGCAATGACCTGACGGCTGACATCGCCGCCGGCAAGGTAGGTATGTCCTATCAGATGAACTGGGGTACATGGACGCCCTTTAACACCATTTTTGAATCTGACGGCGTCATCACCCACCCCTATCCCATTCCTGAAGTGCCGGGCCGCGAGGTCAAAATCGGCCTCCAATCCAATGCGATCAGCGATGACGGCGTGTTCATGATGAATTCCAAATGCGAAAATCCCACGGCGTTCTTCAAGATCATCAACCTCTACGAAGAAACCGTCAACGAATCCACCGAGAATTTCCTCTACTACTGGGACAACAGTCAGGCCGGGCTATGCCCCGTATACATCCGCATGCCCGGCGAGCTGTACGCTCCGATCCTCTTGCCCGCGCTTGCCGCGAATGATCGGGATGCGTTGCCTCCGGGAGTGCAGACCTACTATGATTGGGTAAAGAACTTTGAAGCCGGTACAGAAACCAGTTCTGGCGCGTACGGCACCTGGGGTCAGATGTTTGAGCGCGGCACGATGGCTCTTTCGCTCGAATATGTAGAAGCAGGACAAACCGTCGCGAATCTGATGGCCAATGATCGTCCCGAAATTTGGTTAACCAACGCTTCTCTTATGGAGACACCGCTTCTGTCGGGCTTCACAGAGATCATCACTGGCGCACAATCCATCGATTATTTTGATCAGGTTGTAGCGGCTTGGTTATCCAGTGGCGGCCAACAGACCCTTGATGAACTGGAGATAATGTACCCCGACGAATAAGCCCTGATGTTTGGGGGCGGGGATTTCCCGCCCCCAAACGCACCATGCCGCTCGTAAAGTCGGCGTGTATTAACATTTTGGTGGCGATATTGTGAATAAAAGTCAACTGAAAAGACGAATTTTCCTCCGCGAGCTTCCGCTTCATATTATGTTGATTCCCTCCATTGTGCTCGTCGGTATATACAGCTACGGGTCCATGGCAGGGATTAGCATTGCCTTTCAGAAATTCGTACCTACGAATGGATTGTTTGGTTCGGAATGGATAGGACTCGAAAATTTCAAGACGCTTTTCGCTATGCCGAACTTTTGGCCCGTTATCCGCAGCACCGTGTTGATCGCGCTGTCCAAAATGACGCTCGGCGTTGTGGTGCCGGTTACCTTTGCCCTACTCCTCAATGAAGTCTCAAACATCGCCTTTAAGCGAACCATACAAACCATGGTGTATCTGCCTCATTTTCTCTCTTGGGTTATTTTGGCAGGCATCTTTAAGGATTTACTTTCGCCAAGCAGCGGCGTGATCAGTCTGCTTCTGTCAAAAATCGGGATCAAAGCGCCATTCTTTTTGGGAGACAAGTATTGGTTCCCCGTCACGATGGTGGTTACCGACGTCTGGAAGGGCTTCGGCTTTGGTTCGGTAATTTATCTCTCCTCGCTTACCTCCATCGATCCGGGACTTTATGAATCCGCCATGATCGATGGGGCGGGGCGTTGGAAACAGACGATCCATATCACGTTGCCCGGCCTCCTGCCCATCATTACACTGATGACGATTCTTAGTATGGCGAACGTCCTAAACGGTGGATTCGACCAGATCTATAATATGTACAACCCCACCGTCATGAGCACCAGTGACATACTGGATACTTTCGTCTTTCGCTTGGGGATAGAGCGGGCGCAGTTTGCGCTGAGTACTGCGGCAGGCCTCTTCAAGTCGCTGGTTTCCCTTGTGCTCATCTCCATTTCATACTATTTGGCAGATCGGTTTGCCGGATACCGCGTATTTTAAGGAGGAAGCGAAATGCGCATAAAAATTTCTCTATCACGCCGGTTGTTCGTGACCGTGAACACGATTGCGCTGGTAAGCATGGCGTTGATCTGCATTTTGCCCATCATCAATCAGCTTGCGGTGTCGCTCTCGGATAAAAACGCTGTCGCGGCAAACCGAGTGCTCTTTTGGCCGATCAACTTCAATTTCAGCGCGTACTCCTTTATTCTGCGGGGAAACGCCTTCGTCAGGGCACTGCTCGTGTCCTTGAAGCGGGTTGCTCTGGGCGTGCCGGTCAATTTGCTGTTGATCATCTTGACGGCATATCCTCTCTCAAAATCCAGACAACAATTTCGCATGCGGTCCGTATATGCCTGGTTTTATCTCCTCACTATACTCTTTTCCGGCGGATTGATTCCCACGTATTTGATCGTGCGCTATACCGGATTGCTCGACAGCATTTGGGCGCTTGTCTTGCCGGGCGCTATGCCGGTTTTCTCTATGCTGGTGGTCATGAACTATATGCGCTCGCTCCCGCCCGAGCTGGAAGAGGCCGCATACGTGGACGGTGCCAATCATATACAGACGCTGGTGCGCATCATTCTGCCTGTTTCCACGCCTACCTTGGCAACCGTAGCGCTCTTTTCGTTTGTGGCTCATTGGAATAGCTGGTTCGACGGACAAATTTACATGAACTCGGTGACAAATTACCCCCTGCAAAGCTACCTGCAGACCATGGTGGTCGATGTGGAGATGTTCTTCCGTACCATGTCGAATACATCGTCGGATATCTCGCAATTGGTGGCACTTGTCAACGCGCGTACCACGGCGGCCGCGCAGATCTTCCTTGCAATGCTGCCGATTCTGATGATCTACCCCTTCTTGCAGAAATACTTCACGACGGGCCTTGTGATGGGTTCTGTAAAGGGATAAAAAACAAGCAATACAAGAGGGAGGAGAACCCATGAGCGAAATAAAAAGAGGCGACTCGAACCGAATTACAAGAGAGTATTTTGATTCTCTGTTGCTGGAGATGCGGCTCATAGGAAGCGATTTACCGGACACGACGCTAACGCTGTATGGCGAAACCTTCGCAACACCCGTCATGACAGCAGCGCTCTCCCACCTAAACAGACTTCATCCCGACGGGATGGTCGAATTGGCGCGCGGTGCGAAGAGCGCAAATGCGGTAATGTGGGCCGGCATGGGCGACGAGGCGGAAATGGAGGGCATGGCCGCGACGGGCGCGCGCGTGATCAAGATTATCAAGCCCTATGCGGACCACGCGATGATTTTGCGAAAAATCGCCCATGCGGAGCAGGCTGGCGCTTTCGCCGTAGGCATGGATATCGACCATGCCTTTGGGCACNGGGGCGGTTATGATGAGATCCACGGCCTGCAAATGCGTCCCAAGAGCCTTGAGGAATTGAAGGAATACGTATCCGCGACCCGGCTTCCCTTTATCATCAAGGGCATCCTCAGCGAACGCGATGCGGAGCTTTGTCTGGAAGCCGGCGTGAAGGGCATCGTCGTTTCCCATCACCACGGTATTATGGATTATGCCATGCCGCCGCTGAAGGTCCTTCCTAAGATCGCCAAGCGGATCGACAAGCGGATCCCTATCTTTTTGGACTGCAATGTAGAGCGAGGCATGGATGTATTTAAGGCGCTGGCGTTGGGAGCCGACGCGGTGTCCGTGGGCCGCGCTCTCATGGAGCCTCTCCGAGCGGGCGGAGCGGACGAAGCCGCCAAAGCCATCGCCGCGATCAACACTGAACTCGCCTACGCTATGGCGATGACATGCTCAAAAGACATTCAGAGCATCGACCCGGCTGTGCTTTGCCAGCTATAGGCCCACGAGCGGAGCTCCCCCAACCAGATCTGTTAGCAAGGTCCATTTTGCCAATAGTCTTGCCTTTCTTACTTCGCGTGGAAAGCGGCATCATCATCGCGCAAAGCGGCCTAATCGCGGGTCGCTTTGCGTGCTCGTTATTTTTTCTACTCCGGCATAACAAGCGCAGTACCCTTTAGGGGAACCGTGAAATCTGCGACAGGTGCGCCCTCCAACGCAAGCAGCAGCATCTTTTTGTCGATTCCGCCGGCGTAACCGGTCAGGCTGCCGTTTGAGCCGACGACCCTATGGCACGGGATGATGATGGAAATGGGATTGTGCCCGACAGCGCCGCCTACCGCCTGGCTAGACATGCTCTTTTTGTTCATCTGAGCCGCCATCTTCTTTGCGATGTCACCATATGTAGTAGTTTTTCCGTATGGGATTTCGCACAGTATGCTCCATACGCTCTGCCGAAAATCACTCCCGATAGGGGCAAGAGGCAATTCGGATATGGCGGGTTTTTCACCCGCGAAGTACCTGTCCAACCAGTTAATTGCCGCTTTGAACACCGGCAAATCGCTCTTTTCTGTCATTAGGCCGGATAGCGTTCCGCCGTAATACTTCTGCCCTTCAATCCACAGCCCGATAAGATTTTCACTGTCAGAGGCAAGGGTAAGCATTCCTACAGGCGACGGATGTTTCGTCTTATACATCATGTTAATCCTCCTTGGCCGCATCCGCGTTCAGCGAGTTCCACAGGTTGATGGTCGCATAACTTCGCCATGGCCGCCACGCTTCGGAAAGCGCTCTCATTTCTTTGGGCGTTCTCGGCGCAAGCGCTTTTTTCACAGCGGCATCCGTATCCAGAAAGGCATCTGTCCATCCCATTGTACGCATGGCAATATATTGCGCTGTCCAGCCGCCGATTCCCGGGATTCTGAGGAGCTTCTCCATCTCCGATTCGGGGTTTGCGCAAGGATCGAATTCGACTTCGCCTCGTTCAACTACCGTAGCCAGGGCGCGGATTGCCCGCGCCCGCGTCGCAATGATGCCAAGAGGGCCAAGCTGCTTCTCAATAGGCTCTCCCAACGCCAGAATATCCCCGGAAGAAGGGAAAATATGTGTAAGGTCCCCGGCCTCGGTTTTTATGGGCATTCCAAATCTTGCTACCAATCTCCCCGCCAATGTACCGGCCGCCTTCACCGTGATTTGCTGCCCTAAAACGGCCCTGACCGCCATTTCAAAGGGATCGAAGCTCCCCGGAATCCGAGTGCCCGGCACGCAAAGGCCGGAGCGGATATCGTTCATGGAGGAAAGGCTTTCGTACACAGTTTCGGGGTCGCAGGACAAATCAAACAGTCGACGCACCCTTGCCAGAACCTGCGGCAAAACCGGCAGCAGGTTCTCGCTTGTCGTAACGGCCAGCACATTCTTTTCCGGACGGTGCTCAAC
>JGI994J12354_10002104_pt1 | contig 19752 bp, 22 predicted proteins | sample IntmicLarv3ML3BL_FD_12354 | JGI IMG/M metagenome (IMG submission 12354)
GTTCGCGGTGATTATCAAAGGGTTTACACAGTTATAACGAACCTTAAAAAGCGGATGATGGTTGTTCGTATAAAAACACTTGCAACCGAAAGCCGCCGCAAGCTGACCTTAACTCATCAGCGGGGGATTGTACCCCCCGCTGATGTTCAAATTACTCCCCGTCGCCTATAGAGGCAGAGGGGAGTAATTTTTTTGGATAAAATGTTTTAGAATAGCGTTTTTAGATGAGAAAGGTCTTTAAACGAGACGAAACAGCACACAGGTTAGGCGCATTTCGACGAAGATTAAAGCTTGTTTTCAACTTAAATGATTATAATCTCAAAAAGAGGCTGCTTTTTTATTGCAGAATATGTTAAATTCTATTTATAAGCTTGATAAATATACACCGTGCGCGTCGCCGCATCTTCGTTTCTATACGAAGATAGGTTTTAAGTTCGTCGCTCATGGATTCCAGCACTCCGTTCTTTTTGGTTTTCTTTTTGCAATAATATATCACATTCATTATGAAATTACAAAAGATATTTCGGAACAAATTATTATAGAAAACACTGATTAAGGTAATCTTACGAAAAACTTACAAAAGCAAAACGTTCGCTCCAAGCCATTTTTCTTCGAAAGGCTACCTCTATAGCACTTCCGCTCACAAGAACTTATTCCGTTTTCAATCATCTGAAAGAACATTTTGAAATGCTCTTAAATTGTGAGTGATTCAAAATATCCATTCAGACGTTTAAAACTGGAATAAGTAAGAGCTTTCGCCGCTGTCGCTAAGTTTTTAGTAAGCTTTTGAATTAATCAGTGTTTACTATACAAATTGCAGACTGATTTTGTTTTTTTCTTCATTTAGGCATTTACATATTAATAATTTTGTGTTAGATTAGGTAAGCAACAAGGAATTAATCATCGGGCACTTAGGTTTGGTCGAAAAATGTAATAATTTGCAAATGATGCGGCGGTATAGCGAGGTTATATATAAAAATGAATAGATTGAAAAAAAGACTGAGGGGCATACATTTAAAGAATTTAAAACATTCGGCGTATATTGAAACCGTCGACATGCCATTGCCTGAAAAGGTTATACTGCCCATGGAACAGCACATAGGAGCGCCGTGCGAGCCCTTGCTTGCCGTCGGGGACAAAGTGAAAAAAGGTCAGAAGATTGCTGACAGCGAGGCGTTCTTTTCTGCTCCGATTTATGCACCCATATCAGGGGAAATAACCGACATATCAAGAATTGTGCTTTCAAACACAACGTCAAGCGCAATTACAATAGTGTCAGACGGGAAAAACGAGTTTGCAGAGAATATTAAACCGCCGATTATCAATAATAAAGAAGATTTTATAAAAGCCGTCAGGGAAAGCGGGGCGGTCGGTCTTGGAGGTGCAGGGTTTCCTACGCATGTTAAGTTAGCTTATAAAGATATTGATAAGGTTCACACACTGTTGATAAACGCGGCGGAATGTGAGCCGTATATCACATCAGACAACAGAGAATGCATTGAAAATGCTGACGGCATAATCGATGGTATAAAATTAATATTGAAATATACGGGGATACCGAAAGCGATAATTGCTACGGAAAAAAACAAGCCGGTCGGGATGAAAATTCTTCAGGAAGCCATTTCGCGCGCCGGCGATTTTGACATTTCGATAAAGATATTAAATTCTGTTTATCCGAACGGGGCAGAAAAAGTTATTGTATATAAATCAACAGGAATATTTATAGAGGACGGCAAGCTGCCTGCCGACTGCGGAATTATTGTTTTAAATGTGACGACTGTCTCTGCGATTGCAAAATATATAAATACAGGAATGCCGTTGATTGAAAAACGCATAACCGTTGACGGAGACATAGTGAAAGAACCCAAGAACATCATGGTTGCCATAGGCACTCAGGTTGAAGACATTTTAACCTATGCGGAAGTTGACAGAGACCGATGCAACATGATAATTATGGGCGGGGTTATGATGGGTGTGTGCATGGCGCGGTATGACATTCCTGTGATGAAAAACACAAACGCCGTGCTGTTTTTTGAGAAAATATATGACAAAGAAAAATCAACATGTATTCGTTGCTCAAAATGCATAATGGTTTGCCCTTTGAATCTCATGCCTCAAATGTTGGAAAAATCTTTCGATGCGAGAGACCCCGAGGCTTTGAAAAAATATGATGTTAATATTTGCATGAATTGCGGCTGTTGCTCATATGTGTGCCCGGCAAAACGCGATTTGTCACATAAAATTCAATTGGCGAAAATATTCTTTAGAAACGTTAAGGGTTGACAAGTATGACAAAGAAAAGACTTACAATTACATCATCGCCGCATATAAAATCGGCAAACACGGTTTCAAAAGTGATGCTTGACGTTATTATTGCGCTCACGCCGGCTTTTATCATGTCTGTGATAATTTTCGGACCGCGTGTGCTGTTAATAACGGCGGCATGTGTTTTGTCGAGTCTGTTGTTTGAATTTCATTGTTTTAAAATTTTTAAAAGAGAAAATACGCTCGGGGATTTAAGCGCGGTCGTAACAGGCTTGATTATCGCTCTTAATTTGCCTGTTACTGTTCCTATATACATCGCGATAATAGGTTCTTTTATTGCAATAGTCATAGTAAAGCAGCTCTTCGGAGGAATAGGGCAAAATTTTGCGAACCCTGCTGCTACGGCGAGGGTTATATTACTGATAACTTTTGCAGGGCAAATGACAAACTGGGCGGCGCCATTTTTTTACAGGGCTCAAGACATTGTAGACGTCGTTTCAAGAGCAACGCCGCTTGCCGAAGCGGGACAATCGACCTATTCATTCATGGATATGTTCATAGGAATGCGGGGAGGGGCGCTTGGAGAGACGTGTTCGATAGCGTTGATAGCGGGTGGCATATATCTGATAGCAAGAAGAGTTATTACAGGCGTAATTCCTGCTGTTTACATAGGAACGGTGGCGGTGCTTTCACTCGTTTTTAAGCAAAACATGGCTGTAAACCTAATGGGCGGCGGTCTTCTTTTGGGCGCGATATTTATGGCGACAGATTACACAACGTCACCCGCCACGTTGAAAGGACAAGCTATTTTTGCCGCGGGATGCGGATTCTTTACGATGATAATAAGAACGTACGGAGGCTTTCCGGAAGGGGTTTCTTTTTCAATACTTTTGATGAACATTATAAGCCCTCTTATAGACAGATATTTGTATACAACTCCTTCGGGAAGTCTGAGAAAAAAACGCAAAAAGGGGGATGTCAATGTTTAAAGGATATGTCAAACCGACGCTGATTCTTACGGTGATAACAGTTACGGTTGCGGTGCTGTTAGCGTTCACACACTCCCTCACAAGCGGTAAATTAAATCAAAATAATACTGACGAAAAATATTTGGAAGCCAATTTGGGTATATACAACAGTGTGCTTCCGTCTGCGGAAGATTTCATACTGATAAGCAGAGAAGATATAGGCACGAATGAAGGCGTGTTCATGGTTGCAGAGGGGCGAACAGGAGACGTAAAGTGCGGCTATGTCATCACCGCAAACGGGAAAGGTTATTCAAGCGTTCCGATTCAAATGGTTGTGGGAATATCCTTGGACGGGCTTATTCAAGGTGTAGAAGTGCTTTCACTCAGCGAAACTCCCGGAATTGGAGACGGCATCAAGGACAGAACTTTCTTAGATAAATTTATAGATTCGGATTTTAATTATTTTAAGGATGGAAACGTACAGGATAAGGTGGACGCGGTTACGGGGGCGACCTATTCGTCAAAAGGAGTATTTAAAGCGATAGAATCAGCATTGGAAAAATATGAGGAAATGCGATGACAAAGGACGGTTCAAAATCTTCAAATTTTAAAATACTTTTAAACGGACTTTTAAAAGAAAATCCGACGTTGGTATTATTGCTCGGAATGTGCCCTTCTTTGGCGACCACGACAAAAGCCGCTAATGCGATTGGAATGGGACTTGCCACCACGTTTGTTTTAATCGGGTCGAATGTGGCAATTTCGCTTTTGAAAAACATCATACCCGACACGGTCAGATTGCCGAGCTATGTTGTGATAATATCGGGATTTGTCACGATCGTCGGGTTGATTATAGAAGCATATTTGCCCGAATTGAATAAGTCATTGGGAATATATTTGCCGTTGATAGTCGTGAATTGCATAATCTTGGCAAGAGCGGAGATTTTTGCGAGCAAAAACAGAGTTTGGGCTTCTGCGTTAGACGGAATCGGAATGGGCATGGGATTTACCCTTGCTTTAATAATGATAAGCAGCATCAGAGAAATTCTCGGAGTGGGAACATGGTTCGGGATAAACGTCACGGGGCAGACAATACCGAAAATGACAATATTCATTCTACCTGCGGGAGGTTTTTTTGTTTTCGGTGTGCTTTCGGCGTTGATAAACAGACTGAACGGGTATGTTTTATCGAAAAAGAAACCCGGTTGTGAAAGCTGCCCGAGCAAAGCTTTTTGCGACAGCAACGAGACAGAGGAGGATGACGATTAAAGCATGACGACATTAGCGATTATATTTATGAGCACTATATTAATAGACAACTTTGTTCTCTCTAAATTTTTGGGAATATGCCCATTTTTGGGAGTTTCAAAAAAATTGAATTCAGCGGTGGGAATGGGGCTTGCGGTGACATTTGTAATGACAGTGTCATCTGCAATCACATATCCTCTTTACACTTTCGTATTTAAACGGTATAACCTCGAATATCTTCAGACAATCGCGTTTATTGCCATAATCGCGCTTTTTGTGCAATTGATGGAAATATTTATAAAGAAGTTTTCTAAGGGCTTGTATAAAAATTTGGGAGTGTATCTTCCACTAATTACAACAAATTGCGCCGTTCTCGGAGTGACGATGCTGAATATATCAAACGAATATAATTTTATTTCTTCTGTCGTAAACGCATTTGGCGGGGGGTTGGGATTCCTGCTTGCGATGGTTTTGTTCAGCGGCGTGCGTGAAAGAATTGAGGGTTGCAACATACCTAAAGCGTTTAAAGGCATGCCGATTACATTGATTGCGGCGTCGATAGTGTCTGTTTCTTTTGCCGGTTTTGCCGGAATTATAGAAGGAATATTCGGATAAAGCAACCACTTGCCAAAGAGAGGAAAAACAAAGCGATGATTGATTTGCAAGCTCTGATATTACCTATAATAATATTTGCGGCGGTCGGAATAGTGGCCGGTTTGCTTTTGACGGTGGTGTCAAATGCTTTTGCTGTTAAAGAAAATGAACAAGTTTTGAGTGTTACAGATGCGTTGCCGGGAATAAATTGTGGGGTCTGCGGGTTTTCGGGTTGTGAGGAATATGCAAAAACAATTGTGGGAAAGCATAATGCGCCTAATTTGTGTATACCGGGGGGCGCGACTGCCGCGATGGCGATAAGCGAAATAATGGGCATTCCGTTTGAAGGGGTGGAAAGCAGGTCGGCTTTCATTCATTGCGAGGGAAATTATGACGCTACATCCAACAAATATGATTATAAAGGCGCTGTGTCCTGCGAAACCGCCAATATGTATTACAAAGGAAGAGCTTTCTGCGAATATGGCTGCATTGGGTTTGGAGACTGTGCCCAGGTTTGCGAATATGGCGCGATTACAATTTCCAACGGTTTAGCGGTCATTGACAGGGAAAAATGCACGGGCTGTCTTTTGTGTGCGAAAAGGTGTCCTAAAAATCTTATATTGTCGGAAAGAAACAATTCGGCGGTCGTTGTGGCTTGCATGTCGAGAAACTCGGGAAAGGTAACAAGACAGAATTGCAAAAGAGGATGCATCGCTTGCAAGCGGTGTGAAAAGGAATGTCCGACAGGTGCGGTTAAGGTTGAGAACAATCTTGCAAAGATTAATTATGATATTTGCCATAATTGCGGGAAATGCGCAGAAGTTTGCCCTATGAGCACGATAAGAGTTTATAATTGACATTATTTAGCCGCGAAAAAACACGCGCGCGTCGTCATTTCGCGTCAAAGCTCGCAATGATGGGCTCAGGACGAGCGCTAAAAAAGGAGCTGACGAATCAGCCCCTTTTTTTAACTTTAAATCAAACTCTCAGAAAGCCAGTCATTAATAATGCGCAACACATAATCGTTTTCATCATCGAACCCTGTGAATTGTTCTTTCAGAAATTCTTCGTCGCCGAATGATTTTTCAATAATGTTTTTCATGCTGACTTTAAATTTATCTGTAAACTGTTTTACAATTGTCGGGGCGTAGCTGTCAACATCGTCTACTGCCTTTAAAAGCTTAAGCTTGTCCACTGAATTTCTCCATTTCGCAATTGTTATTTAACTTCTAAAATTGAACCCCATTCGTTTCTTGTGTCACTGCCGCCGTGCTGGACGTAATATGTATAATATGCTCTGTAGCATTTACCTACTGTGGCGCTGGTGTAGGTAGCCGAACCGGAAGCAAAGTTTGCATTTGTTTTTTCTACCGAAAATGAAGAATTTACGGTAGACCAGCTGCCATTAGGTTGAAGTTCATACAACTGACCTGATACTCGGCAAACATTGCTCGGAATGTTGACAGCATTGACGGTTCCGGCAAAATATACGTTTTTTGTTCCATTCGGCTGAGCTATGGTATTTGAATATCCCGCAATATACAGGCTCGCTCTTGCGTAAACGGCAACACTAAAACTTGACACCATCAACAAAGCAAGTAAAACCGCAAAAATTTTCTTTTTCATTAACTAAATCCTCCCTTAGTACATTGATTCAATTATTTTTTTCAATTCATTTTCTGTTATATTCCCGTAAATCTTGTAAGATTGATTTTTGTTTACCCAAACAGCCGTTGGCATATCAAAATTAATGGTGATGTAATGAGCGATACCGTTGCAAATATATTCGTTTGGTTGTTCATCTGTTTCCGATGGATTTTTTTCGGATAAATTTCGTAGGTTAACATTATCGTCAATGTTATTATTTTCTACAAATAAGACGATTGATTCAAAATCACAATTATATACTATATCTACATAAGTAAGCATATAATCGCCCTCGACCCGGATCTTATCAAGAATATAACCCTCCGGAAGATACTTAGGCTCGGTAATTTTTATACCCGTATAAAAATAAATATCTTCTGTTGAAGTGAGAGTCATCGGGCGACCGTCATAAACATATTTATCCGTGTCCTGAACAATCCCCAGCTTCTCCAATCCACGATTTACCGCCTCTTGAAATTGTTTCCAAAGATTAAAGCCGAAAACAGTGTTGGTTATCAATCCGAAAATGAACAAAACAACCACAACGGACGCTGCTTTTGTGCCGAAAGAGAAAAAGAAATTTCTTTGTTTTCTCTTTTTATAGAGGCTAAGACCTTTTTCTTTCATCGCTTGAACATCAATCGGAGAATCAGAATTGTCGCCCAACCCTTCAAGCTCGATAATCGTGTCCAAGCTCGCTTCGAACAGATCCATGTCAATTTGAGCGTCATTCGGATCTGATTCCAATTTTTCCAATGTCTTATAAACGTTTAATTCTGCGTCGTTCAGCATATCACTCCAATCTATGTTTTCCCGAACAGCATCTCTAATCGCCTCCAATTCTTCAATTGTAGGTTTTTCAAAAGCATCTCCCGCGTCCACGAAAACACCTCCAAAGCCCCTCATTATATTAGTATCCGATAAAGATAAAGGGGGCGCGTTTTTTGACAAATTTTTTAACTCAGCACATCAAAGACAATCGTTTTGATTTTATATTTTATTCGTTTAATCCTGCTTTTCGCGGCATCATAGGATATATTATTATCATCGGCAATGGATTTTATTGTATGACCCTCCCGAAAATATTTATTATAAATGTCGTGTTCTTTTTCGCTCACTGCTTCTTTAATTCTATGTAAAATGTTTTCGAGCTTTATGTCGCCCAAGGCTAAATTTTCGATTGTTTCAATCACAGCGGCGTTGTTGTCAGAAATTTCTAAATCGTCGATTGGAATGTTTCTTCTTTGGCTTATTGCCTGCTTTTTCTGATAGGACATTACAGTAAATCCTGCGATGGTCGTTATCCATGATTTTGGCTTCAAAATTTCCTGTGGCTCTTTCGCGAGCTTCGTCATGGCGGTGGTGAAAACATCCTGGCAGCAATCGGCGGCGTTTTCGGGGTTTTTGAGCTTGACAAGGCAGAATTTGTAAATGAACAGATAATAATCGTCATAAAGTTTGCTGATAAAATCTTCAACGCTTGAGTTTTTCATCCCGATTCACATCCTGCCGTTTGTAATGATAGAGAAAATCTCTTTTATTTATATTTATCAAAAAATAATTAAAACAAACTTGTTTTTACAAATTATAATATTAGACAATTATATTATACGACATAAATGAAAAATGTCAATAGAGAAGAGCAAAATTTTGGGGAATGGGTAATGTTGTGAAGTGATTTTTAATATCGTAGGGTTAATCTTAAACAATGCTTATTTAATAACATAAAAGAGATTCAAAGGCAAACAAAAAAGAGGTTGGCATAGACGGCGAAAATCACCGAAAAACCAACCTCGAATTGTTGTGCGTTCTATTCCTTGTCCTCGTTTTCATCATCATCATCGTCTTCGTCGTCATCTTCATCGTCATAGCAGCAATAGCAACCGTTTTCATCGCAAAATTCATCATCGTCGTCATCGAAGAAATAAGAATCACGTCTGTTTTCCAAAAACTTATAAACGATTACGACAATTCCTGCAATAAACGCGACAGCACCGATGACCGCCAAAACAGTTGTGAGGCACATGTTGTTTTTCTCGTTGCAGCAAAGCTTTTTCATATAAAACTCCTTTCGGGCGACTGAACATCGCCGGTTTGTTTTTTAATAAAATTTCAATTAGAGGCGAAAATTTTTCCGCTGCCATTATTTTTACAAAAATCATCATATTCAAAACAGGCTCTTGTCAACATTTGTTTTTCATCTTGGAATTTCAACAAATGATAGGCTTCGTGCCGCTTATAATATCCGCTGTCGGCGAAAAACTCCTCAGCCTGCGGACGGCAAAAAAACGAATCGGCAACCATCAAATACCAATGAACCGTTTTGTTTACAATGTCGGTCGCGCCACGAAACGTGTAGTGGGTTCTTCCCACATATTTAACGATTTGTGCGGAAACGGCGGCTTCTTCTTTGACTTCCCTTAAAGCGGTTTGCTTATAGCTTTCACCGTTTTCGGAAGTGCCCTTGGGCAAGACCCAACCGATATATTTGCCGTTTTGATTTTTGTAAAGCAGCAGGATTTTTCCTTTGTGGATTACCACACCTCCGCAGCTTACGGCGTTTATCACTATAATTCCTCCGAATTGCCTCCCGCCCAAATTTCGGCAGGGCGCTTAAAATAGCGTCTTACGGAACACAAAGCACAGATGTGCTCGTCCACTACTTAGATTGTACACCTTTTTAACTAATTTTTCAAGCGGTTTTTATAATTTATGTTCTGCAAATTTTCCTGTATTATGCCTTTAATCGTATTGGGAAGCTCTGTCAACTCATCTTGCGGCAAGTTTTCGGTGTAAACAGGTTCACCGATTATAACCTCGACATTACACGGCTTAATCTTATAACCGTCAGCTTCAAGAATTTCAAAAGAATTATAAAGAGTGACAGGCACAATCGGCGCCTTAGCTTTTGTCGCAAGCTTAAGAGCACCTGCTTTCCATTCGAGCATGTTGTTCGATTTGCTTCTCGTTCCCTCGGGGAAAATGACCAAAGAATGACCGTTTTTTACTCTGTTTGCTCCGTCAATTATGGTTTTTAATGATTGTTTCAAATTATTTCTGTCCATAAATAAGCAGCCGATATAGTCCATAAAAGTGTTGACAATCGGTGCTTTTTTTAACTCGACTTTCGCAACAAAACCCTTTGGTTTTTCAATAAGCGCCAAAAAAATTCCTATGTCGATGTAGCTTTGGTGATTCGCAATAAAAACAACGGGGCAATCGGGGATGTTTTCAATCCCGGTTATCGAAATTTTTGCCCCCGACCATTTTAACTGAGCTTTAGCCCATTTGCCTGCGATTTTGTGAGCAAGGGCGAAAAATTCAAGCTCGGGAAGTTTTTTTCTCAGAAAACTCAGCCTTATCATTTGAGGAAGAATGATAAAAACAAGTGAAAGAACAGCGTGAATATACCATACAACAGTTCTTGGTATCATTTTAAGATTTTTCATGTCGGAAATTTGCTCCTTAAATGTTTTGACAAAAAAGCGGGTGAAGCATTGGGGATATTCTAACACGAGGGAATAAAATTTGCAACAGAAGCATTTACTTTTTCAGCAGATTTTGATAATATTAAGTAAAAAAAGCGGAAAGAATCAATCATGTTATATTTCATTACCGAAAATTATGCGGAAGCCGAAAAATTCATAAAAGCGTATAAGATGAAAAAGCAGTTGACGTTGGATGTCACTGTTAGATTTGACGTGTTTAAAAGCACAGACGTGGCGCTGATAATTTCGGGCGGCGGCACTGCATATTCAGCGGCAGCGGTTGGTTGTTTGCTTACGATTTACCCGTCTTCTTCGAATGAGGACAGGCTTATAAGCATTTCGGCGGAAATCAAAGGAAAAGCCGAGCCGATTCTTTGCAACGAGATTCATGACGAAGCTACAGGCAAATATTTTTATCCATTTATTCAGAAAAATCACAATTTTATAGAACAATTGGCGAGAAATGCCGTGAGTGCCGTCGTGTTTCAGGCGGCAAGCAGGTTTTTGTTTCGTGAGCAAATAATTATATTTGAAAATGTTTCAGGGGAAAACGCCGAAGCCGTTATAAAATGGATTGATGGCTGTGTTTCAAATGAAGTGAAAGATTTGCCGATGTTTTCACATATTTATGTTGAAAACGCCGCTGAAAGCTATGAATTGACTTCAAAAATAAAGAATAATTTCAAAAACAGCGTTATAATTCCGATAAAACATTACAAAGATGTTTTTTCGCCGAAAGGGCAATGCTTTGAGTTGCGGAAGAAAAGTCCGAAACTGGTAATCGCCGAAAAAACAGGTGCGTTTCTGTATAAAGGTTCGGAAAATTGTCCGAGTTATGGGTCAAGCGAATTTTATTATGCAACAGATATTCTTAACTGTATATATGATTGCTCCTACTGCTACTTGCGGAGATTATATCCGTCGGCGGATGTTGTCATGTTCGCAAACATTGAAGATACGTTTTCGGAAGTCCGAGACGGAATGTATATTTGCGTGTCTTATAACTCAGATATGCTTGCGCTTGAGGGTGTGATTGGATTTGTTCGGCGATGGATAGTTTTTGCTTCTGAAAACGGCGGCGTTACTATAGAAGTAAGAACGAAAAGTGCGTCATTTGCCTCAATTTCCGGCATTTCGCCTGTGAACAACGTTATTTTGGCGTGGACGCTTTCACCCGACAAAATCACCGAAGACCACGAAAAACGTACGCCGTCTTTATCGGCACGACTTAGCTGCGTAAAATCGGCGCTTGACATGGGGTGGCGAGTAAGAATTTGCATTGATCCTGTTTTGACAGTTGAAAACTATGAAACGATGTATTCGGAGCTTTGCGACAGGATTAAAGAAACCATCGGTGATTTAAGCAGGCTTGACACAATCAGTGTGGGAAATTTGCGGTTTCCCGATAAAAACAATGATGACGAGGCAGAACGTGAAAAAATAACGGATGTATTTAAAAACAAAGGAATCGACATAACTTGGGCGGCAGAGTAAAAAAATATTGTTAATATAAATTGAATATGCTATAATCGATGAAGTGATTACAAGAGAAATGCTTATTTTTTACAGGAGGGCAAAATGGCTAAGGAAAAATTCGTAGAAGCGATAACCGACATGGACGTTGATTTCGCGCAATGGTATACAGATGTCGTGAAGAAAGCCGATTTGGCGGATTATGCGTCGGTCGCGGGGTTTATAATCTACCGCCCATACGGCTATGCGATTTGGGAGCTTATTCAAAGACAGCTTGACGACATGTTTAAGGAAACGGGGCATGAAAACGTTTACATGCCGATGCTGATTCCCGAATCGTTGCTGCAAAAAGAAAAAGACCATGTTGAAGGGTTCGCGCCCGAGGTTGCTTGGGTCACAAACGGCGGCTCGGAAAAACTGACGGAAAGACTTTGCGTGCGCCCGACTTCCGAAACTCTTTTCTGTGTCCATTATTCGCAAACGGTGCAGTCTCACCGTGATTTGCCCAAACTTTACAACCAATGGTGTTCGGTTCTTCGCTGGGAAAAAACGACACGCCCGTTTTTAAGAGGCCGTGAGTTTTTATGGCAGGAAGGACACACAGCACACGCAACGGCAGAGGAAGCGCAAGCAGAAACGCTTAAAATGCTTGATGTCTACGCTGAATTTTGTGAAGATTATTTGGCGATTCCCGTTATAAAAGGGCAAAAAACGCCCAAAGAAACTTTCGCGGGTGCTAAAAACACTTATGCAATAGAAAGCCTTATGCACGACGGAAAAGCACTTCAATCAGGAACGACTCACAACTTCGGTGACGGCTTTGCCCGTGCCTTTGACATTCAATATACAGATAAAAACAACGAACTTCAATATGCGCACCAAACGTCTTGGGGCGTTTCGACAAGGCTTATTGGTGCGGTAATAATGGTTCACGGCGATAATTCGGGACTTGTTCTTCCGCCGAGAGTCGCACCAACGCAAGCGGTTATAATTCCGATTGCGATGCACAAGGAAGGCGTTTTGGAAAAAGCGGCGGAGCTGTGCGGAAGATTGAAAAAGATTGCAAGAGTTAAAATAGACGATTCAGACAAATCGCCCGGATGGAAGTTCAGCGAATATGAAATGAAGGGCGTTCCGGTCAGAATAGAGCTTGGACCTAAGGATATTGAAAACGGACAAGCTGTTTTGGCAAGAAGAGATAACGGCGAAAAAATAACGGTTTCGCTTGAAAATATTGAAGAAGAATTAACGAAATTACTTGAAGATATTCAAAAAAATCTTTACAAAAAGGCTTTGGAACACAGAGAAAACAAAACATATACCGTCACAGGCGGAATTGATGAAATGAAAAAGGTTCTCGACGAAACACCCGGCTTTGTTAAAGCAATGTGGTGCGGAAGCGAGGAATGTGAAAACGAAATAAAAGAAAAAATGCAGGCAACCTCGCGTTGTATGCCGTTTGAACAGGAAAAACTGTCCGATGTGTGCGTTTGCTGCGGCAAGCCCGCCGAAAAGATGGTTTATTGGGGAAAGGCATATTGATGAATGCTTACGCAATTTTGTGCAACCCGGGACATAACAGGGTGTATTTTGAAGCATCGTTGAAGATGGCTGTCGCGGAATTTAATTTTTTCGCAAGGACATTGCCTTTGACGTTTGAAGAAGTGGAATGTAAAAACATCGGTGGCGTAGATTATCTGACTTTCAAGACGAACTTGGAATTAAAGCCGAAAGATGTAGAGTTTTTAACCGAGCTGTCTTTCATTTATGCACTCTTTAAAATCGAAAACATTGGCGGCGAAGAATTGCTTAAACCGATTGATAAGGCTCATAATGAATTTGTTGATGAAAGCATCGGCTCCTTGCTGAAATATACGGGAAAAACCAATGAGATTTTCACACGAATGATGATAAACATTGCCCGTTGTTCGCAAAACAACAACAAAAACATAAAGCTGTTAGACCCGGTCGCGGGAAAAGGCACGACGTTGTTTGAAGGGCTTGTCAAGGGCTATGACGTTTACGGCGTTGAAATAGGCGAAAAGATCGTTACAGAAACATATCATTTTTTGAAGAAGTTTCTGGAAACAGCTAAATATAAGTTTGATTATTCCGAAATTAAAATATCGGGGGTAAATAAATCTTTTTCGGCGCAAAGACACACGTTTTCGACGGCGAAAACGAAAGAGGATTTTAAAAACAAAAACACGAAAACGATTGAAATTGTTTCGGGAAACTCAATGTTTGCCGATAAATATTTCAAAAGGAATTTTTTTGACATTATTGTCGGCGACTTGCCTTATGGGGTTCAGCACGGCAATGTCACAAACGAGAAGCAATCGTCACTGACGAGAAATCCATCTGAGCTGCTTGAAATGTGTTTGCCGTCTTGGGCAGAGGTTTTAAAGCCGGGTGGTGTAATTGTTTTGGCGTGGAACAAAAATGTTTTGCCACGAGAGCAAATGAAGAAAATATTTGAGCAAAAGAAGCTGAAAGTGTTAAATGATGAGGATTACATTCAATTTGAGCACAGGGTTGACCGCTCGATATTGAGAGATATAATTGCAGCAAGAAAGTAGGGGTGCTTTTATGAGCAAATTGTATTCACCTGTCGGTTATAAGCCGCGATTGTCGGCTTATGAGACGCAAATCGCAATCGGAAAAATAAAAAGAACATTTGAGGACAAGCTTTCGCAAGCATTAAACTTGAAAAGAGTGTCTGCGCCGCTTTTCGTTGCGCCAGAAACAGGTTTAAACGACGACTTAAACGGAATTGAACGCCCTGTCGAGTTTGACGTTTTGGAAACGAAAAGAAACGTTCAAATAGTTCATTCGCTCGCGAAATGGAAACGCATGGCGTTGCATAAATACGGTTTTCCCGCAGGGGAAGGGCTTTACACAGACATGAACGCAATCAGGCGCGACGAGGACATGGACAATCTTCACTCGATTTATGTTGATCAATGGGATTGGGAAAAAATCATCCTTCGTGCCGAAAGAAATTTGGACACGCTCAAAAACACGGTCGAAAAAATTGTCGGTGCAATTTGTGACACGGAAGAAAGTCTTTTGAAAAAATTTCCGCTTTTGGGTAATTCGGTAAATTTCAAGCGTGATGTGGCGTTTGTCACCGCGCAGGAATTAGAGGATTTATATCCATCCTTAAGCTCGAAAGAACGCGAAAATGAGTATGTGAAGAAATACGGTACGGTTTTTGTAATGCAAATAGGCGGCGTATTAAAGTCGGGCGAAAAGCACGATGGAAGAGCACCCGACTATGACGATTGGGCATTTAACGGTGATTTGCTGCTTTGGAGCGAAGTCTTAAACAGTGCGGTCGAGATTACGTCAATGGGCATTCGTGTTGATGAAGACTCGCTGAATAGGCAGCTCAACGAAGCAAACTGCAATCACAGACGTGAGCTGCAATACCACAAAATGCTTTTAAACGGCGAGCTTCCGCTGACAATCGGCGGTGGAATCGGGCAGTCGAGATTGTCGATGCTGTTGCTTGGAAAGGCGCACATCGGCGAGGTTCACGTAAGCGTTTGGGATGATGAAACGATTGAAAGCTGTAAAAAAGCCGGAATTGAGTTGCTGTAATTATATTTAAAGAGAACGAAGAGGTGCTTTATGAAAGATATACCTTCATTATTCGGAAGTATGGTTTTTAACGATGCAATAATGCAGACAAAACTTCCGAAAGACATTTACAAGGCTCTTAAAAAGACTGTTTCGGAAGGAACGCACATCAAACGCGACACCGCCAACGTCGTGGCCTCCGCGATGAAAGACTGGGCGATTGAAAAGGGCGCGACGCATTTCACGCATTGGTTTCACCCGATGACGGGCGTCACGGCAGAAAAGCACGACAGCTTCATTTCACCCGTCGGCGAAGGTAAGGTCATTATGGAATTTTCGGGGAAAGAGCTTGTTCGCGGCGAACCCGACGCGTCGAGCCTGCCCTCGGGGGGGCTGAGAGCGACCTTTGAAGCGCGCGGATATACGGTTTGGGATGTTACTTCTTATGCGTTCATTAAGGACGGAACATTATACATACCGACGGCTTTCTGCTCCTACAGCGGCGAATCACTCGACAAAAAGACGCCATTACTTAAATCAATGCAAGCCATTGACACTCAGGCGATGAGGGTGTTGAATTTGTTGGGAAACACGGCGATTAAACGCGTTATAACGATGGTTGGGGCAGAACAGGAATATTTTTTGATTGACAGAGAAATTTACAAAAAGCGTCTCGACCTGATTTGCACGGGAAGAACATTGTTCGGCGCGCGCCCGCCGAAAGGGCAGGAGCTTGACGATCACTATTTCGGAAGCTTAAAACCGCGCGTTTCGGCGTTTATGAAAGAACTTGACGAAGAGCTTTGGAAGCTCGGCGTTTATGCGAAAACCGAACACAACGAAACAGCACCCGCGCAATATGAGCTTGCGCCTGTTTTCACGACGACAAACATAGCGACAGATCATAATCAAATTATGATGGAGCTTATGAAAAACGTCGCAAACAGACACGGTTTGGCTTGCCTTCTTCACGAAAAGCCGTTCGCGGGGGTAAACGGAAGTGGAAAGCACATAAACTGGTCGCTTTCAACCGACACGGGAATCAATCTGCTTGAGCCGGGTGAAACGCCGCGTGAAAACTCGCGTTTTCTGCTGTTTCTCGCTGCGGTTATTAAGGCAGTTGATAAATATCAGGATTTGTTAAGGCTGACGGCGGCAAGCGCCGGAAACGACCACAGACTCGGCGCAAACGAAGCGCCGCCCGCGATAATCTCGATGTTTTTGGGTGATGAGCTTACGAAAATTCTTGAAGCTGTTGAAACAGATGGGGACTATCAAGGAAAAGCAAAGCAAAGAATGGAAATCAATGTCACGACATTGCCATATTTTTCAAAGGATGTGACAGACAGAAACCGCACATCACCTTTCGCTTTCACGGGAAATAAGTTTGAATTTCGTATGCTCGGTTCGGCGTTTTCAATAGCAGGACCGAACATAATTCTCAACACTGCCGTCGCCGAAACGTTAAGAGGCTTCGCCGACACGCTTGAAAGTGCTTCAAATGTTGAGATTGCGCTTGCGAAAATAGTTAAAGATACGATAAAAAACCATAAGAAAATTATTTTTAACGGGAACAATTACGGTGAATGGATGGAAGAAGCTGAAAGTCGCGGTTTGTCTAATTTCAGAACGACCGTTGATGCGCTTCCGAGGTTTATTTCCAAAGAAAGCGTAGAGCTTTTTGGGAAACATGAAGTCTTTACCGAAAATGAGCTGAACTCGCGTTATGAAATTATGATGGAAAACTATTGCAAAACGATTCACATCGAAGCGCTGACTATGGTTGACATGGTGAATCATGAAATTATTCCGGCAATAATAACATATCAAAAAGAACTTTGCCAATTGTTGCAAATGAAAAAAGAACTCGGCGGATGTGCGAGCTTGCTTGAAGAGCGAATGATTAAAGAATTATCGAAACTGTCATCGGAATTGTCCGAAAAGTTTGGCGAACTTATGGATGTGACCGCCGAATTAAAGTCGAACGGTGATGTAATTAAAAAAGCAAAGCATTATCGCGACGACATTCTTAAAGCAATGACAGAGCTTAGAGTCGTCATTGACGAGCTTGAAACCCGAGTCGCTAAGAAATATTGGACGCTTCCAACTTATACCGATATGCTTTACAGTGTTTAAAAGATTTAAAAATATATTTTACTCATCAAGCGGCTTGGCGAAAATCATTCGCCCGGCCGCTGTTTGTAACACGCTTGTCACTTGAACGAAAATGTCCTCGCCGATGTATTTTCTGCCGTTTTCAACGACAATCATCGTTCCGTCATTTAAATAAGCAACGCCCTGACCGATTTCCTTACCGTCTTTAATCACATTTACACGCATTTCCTGACCGGGAAGAACAATGGATTTAACGGCGTTTGAAAGCTCATTTATGTTTAAAACAGAAACCCTTTGAAATTCTGCGACCTTATTCAAATTATAATCGTTAGTAACGACAAAAGCGTCAAGTTCGGAAGCCATTTTCAACAGCTTGTCGTCAACATCCATTCTTGATGAAACGTCATAATCATAAATTTCGACATGAACAGTTGCTTCATTTTGAATTTGGTTTAAAATATCAAGCCCGAGCCTTCCTCGATTTCGCTTGAGAGAATCAGCAGAATCGGCAATGTGCCGAAGTTCTTCAAGAACGAAGTTGGGAATGATGACTTTTCCTTCAACAAATCCTGTCTTTAAAATGTCGAGGATTCTGCCGTCAATAATTACGCTTGTGTCAAGAATTTTGGGCTTGCCGTTAAAGTCATAGGAAGAATTTTTAAGCCCGGGAATGTCGTCTTTTCGTTTGCGTCCGATGTTGAAACCGAACAGACCCAGCAAAACGCATACGCAAATTTTTATTAAATTTTCAAACGGCGTGTTCCAAATCGGGCTGCATATAAGATTGCCCATAACCAAACCGACGACGCATCCAACCGAGCCGCACAAAAGCTCGGTAATATGCATCGCCGAAAAATTTTCCTCCGTTTTTTTGATTTTATGAAGCACTAATTTTACTATTAGAAGCGCAATCGTGAAATAGAAAATGACCGCCAAAACAATTCCGGCGCAAATGTAAACAACGTCAGAATTAATGTTTGATTCGGTGCTGAAATCCTTTAAAATGTTAATCGAAAACATGTCGAACGCGATAAAGCATAAAAAGGCAAGTGCTGATGCTGTCAACAAACGAAGTAAAGATCTCATTATTTCCCCCTGATTTTATAAAATAAGAAATATTATGATATATTCTTTTCTAAAAATTCTTCGGCGGCAGGTCTTTCCATATTATGAGAAAGAATAATTTCACTTAAAATAATTTGTTTTACGGTTGTAAGCATTTTTTTCTCTGCACTTGACAGACCACGTTCGCGTTCGCGCTCTCTTAATGTTCTGAAAACGCCCGCGACTTCGTTTAAATCACCGGTTTTTATCAGTTCCATATTATCTTTATATCGTTGATTCCAATTATCAGACATTTTTATAACATCGACGTTTCCGATCGTGCTGGAAAGCTCTTCTGCTGTCATAACTCTTCGAATATTGAGACCCTCGGCCTTTTTTGAAGAAAGCATTATAGTAAGGTTTCCGACCGGGATTTTCAACACATAAAACATTTGGTCTTGCCCGTCTATAGTCTTATTTTCAAGATTCTCAATCACTCCGGCTCCGTATAATGGGTATACAACTTTGTCACCCTTGTTAAACAACTCATTCACCTCGATTTTGCCACAACAATTTTATAACTTCTATCCCTATTATCACACAAGTTCAATAGTCAGTATAACACAAATAAAAACATAAAGCAAAGATTATTTAAAATTTATGTATAAAATTTGCATATTAAACAATAATAACTAATGCAACCGATAATTAGTTATCAATTACAGATGTAAAAGAAAGGAGGCATGAACGAGATGGACAATAAAAAGAATGATAAAAACAATAATTCCAACGCCAAGGACAACGCAAGCAATAAAAAAGTCGAATTTGCCAACGAGCTTGACATGGATCAAGACAAAAAGAATTGTAAGTAATAAGATAACATATCCTTCTTGTTTAGTGACCGATGATTAATTTAAAAGCTTACGAAAAACTTAGCGGCAGCGACGAAAGATTGTGAGCGGAAGCGCTGTTTTTCACAGAAAAACAGCTTGGAGCGAACGTTTTGCTTTCATAAGTTTTTCGTAAGGGTACATTAATCATCGGTTGCTTGAACAGCAAAAACCTCTTTTATAAGAGGTTTTTTGGTTTGCGTTGAAAAAAATGCTGTTAATATTAAGCCCAATATGGTATATTTATTGCATGAAAAGAAAAGAGGAGACATTCATTTGACGAAAGCAGATGTTGAAAAAGAACGAATTAATAATATGTATGAATATGAAAGAAGCTACTATGCGGAAGAAATAACGCTTATTGCGGGTGTCGACGAGGTCGGAAGAGGGCCGCTTGCCGGACCTGTTGTGGCGGCGGCGGTAATTTTGCCGCAAAGC
>JGI994J12354_10002105_pt1 | contig 19748 bp, 17 predicted proteins | sample IntmicLarv3ML3BL_FD_12354 | JGI IMG/M metagenome (IMG submission 12354)
GTTATACTCACCGTAAACGGCAGGATTCGCGATAACGGGATTGCTTATATGCGGAGTATACTGTGTCAATCCGATAGGAGCGGAGGGTGCTGTTCCGCCGAATACCGACAAGCCGGAGAAACCAAAGTTTTCAAGACGGAAAAGTCCTTCGACTATATCTGTGCGATTGCCTTTGATGGCCAGCTCAATCATGAAGATATCAGTCATGTCGGCATCGTTGCCAAGCACCACAGCGGGATCAAATCCGTTGGTCATATCGATTGATATATGTGCCCAATCGTCATCAACCAGCAGACCGGTAACATCAAGAATGGTAGTTGCTCCGCCATCTCCGGCGGAGGTAAGGGTAAGCCAAACCTCTCCATTTGCGGCAGTAAGGTTGTCCAATCCCTGCATAAACATGTCGAATTCGATTCTTTCAAAAGCTGTCAAGTCCAGCTTGTGTCCCAAATCCGGAGTCGGCCAGTATTTGAAGAAGTTATATTCGCCGGAGATTCCCGGATTCTCTATGACAGGATTGCTTATCTGTGCACCATATTGTGTCAATCCGGCGGGCGCAACGGGAACAGGGTCGCCTGCCATGTTTGAAAATCCAAAGTTTTCCATATTAAGCATGCAAACAACAGTACCGGGGCGATCGCTTTTTACTGCCAGCTCGATTACGAAAATATCGCTCAGGTCAGCACCGGAGTAAATCACCGTCGCGGGACTAAAACTTGCCGCCATATCAATTTTGATGTGAACCCGGTCGCCTTCCTGCAAAAGGCTTGCAACTCTCAGGATAGTGCCCGGGCCGTTGTCATCGCCGGATATGAGGGTAAGCCGTACATCTCCCCCCGCAAAAGCAAGCTTTTCAAGACCGCGGGCATACATATCAAACTCAACATACCGGAAGGCCGTTAAATCCAAATTGTGTCCAAGGTCGGAAGCAGGCCAGTATTTTAGTAGATTGTATTCATTTCCCGATGCGAATACCGGATTTTTGATGGTAGGATTGGAAACCTGCGCGTTGTATTGTGCTAATCCGCCCGGAGCAGCAGGAGCGGCGGGGACGGATGGATAGGCGCCGAATCCGAGATTGGCAATGCGTATCACCGAATCAATATCACCGGTTTTCTCCATTTTAACACATATCCAACGGATATCGCTGAAGTCGGCATTATTCCAATACACCGCGCCCGCAGGAATAAATGTTTCCAAATCAATTGAGATATGGAACCAGTGCTCATCCTCAAGCAAATTAGAAATGCTAAACAACGTCTGCACACTGTTGCTGTTTTTCTCATCATCCGAGTTGAGATTTATGCGGACATCAGCCATTGTTGCGTTGAGGGCGGCAAGATTCTCCACATACATGTCAAACTCAAGTGTATCATATCCGGATAAATCCATTCCGGGAGCATAGTTTTCAATGACAGCGAAGCCCTCCTGAAAATAGATAGCATCAACACCCTGTGTCGGCGGATTTGAGGGGTCATATATGGCCGAACTGACGATAACGTTGGTATCGCCCGAAGCCGCCGGGGCTGTTCCGCCGGGTACGCGGGGACGGATACCGAAATTAGCTATGCGGACAAGGGTATCAACATCATCCGTTTTTTCAAGCTTCACGCAAATCCATCGGATATCGCTGGAATCGGCGTTGTCCCAAAATACCGTGCGGACATCCTGTGACAAATTATCAAAGTTGATTGTAATATGCGCCCAGTCTCCGTCAACTACGAGATTGGATATACTCAGCAGCGTTTGAGTGCTGCTGTTGTTTTTCTCGTTGTCCGAGGTGAAGCCTACGCGAATATCGTCAATTGTAGTGGTGAGTGCCATAAGGTCTTTGACATAGATATCAAATTCAAGAGCCTTGTAATCCGTGAGGTCAAGACCGGGCGTGTAGCTTTCTATGAAGGCATATCCCTCTTGGAAATATATGGCGTCCACACCTTGCGTCGGAGGGCTTGCGGGATCATAAAAGGCTCTTTTTTTGAGCATTTCAAGTCCGCGAGGTGCGGCGGGTTCAAGAGTATCCGCCACGAATCTGTAATAGAAATCGGATACGGAGCTTGTGAATGAATGGGGAACTGTATCCGGCACAGTGGTGGGAGGCATGGGAGTGCCGTCAGGCCCCGCTGTCACCCATGTTTCAACAATATAGTTATCGGGGCGTCCGCCGGCCGCGTAATATCCTTCTCCCTGGAACATAATTTGGTTGTACCATGCTATATCGGAACGTTCATCCATAATAGCGTTGCCGAAACCGTCAACATAAGGAGTGACATCGGCAGACCAATATATGAGATTAAAAGGCAGACCGATTGATTTGCAATGGTCCTCAACCGCCTTAACCTCCGCCCATCCTTCCGCAAGTGTATATCCAGCATGCTCAAATGCCGCCCAGTTCAAGTCTATGCTGAAATAGTCCTGACCGGCCACCCCTTTTTGCGCCAACCTGGCTTCAAGCGCGTTAATCCATTCAATAACAAACCCGGAAGTGAAATGCGGCAGCACCTCAATATCACCAATCAGCATGTCGGGGTAGTTTTGCCGGATGATTTTGATAAATTCAGCGGTTTGTTCCACCGCAAATTCGAATTTCGCAGCATCATCGCCAAGATAATTCCATGCCGGCATTTCCATAACATTAACTAAAGGCTCATCAAATGTTACACCCTTCAAATCCGCGCCCAAGTTCATAAACCGTGACCACATTGGACTTTCGACGTCAAAAATAGCCTGTCCATAACATCCGCCGTTCCATTCCTTAATAGCGCCAACCTCCAGCATCAAAGGAATATCCAAGTCATTCATGACCGAAAAACCGGATGCAAGTGTTGCGTCATCATAATGATTGTACAGCGCATGGTCTGCAAATCCAACCATATCGACAACCGGATATGTATTCTTCCACGCGGAAACATCGGAAAACAATTCGTCAAAGCTGCTGTTTTTCGGCATCATCCAATATTGCCCGGTAACAGGGCTGTTCGATGAATTTTCAGCCTGTACAAGAAATGCCGAAACAGCGGATACCACTATTGTCAGCGATACAAACGAGGCGGCGATTTTCTTCATTAAATTTTTCATGCTTTTGTCCAGTCCTTTCTTTGATGCAGTCAATGGACTGCATACATCATGATTTTTGTGAACGGTTGTGAAAAAAAATTTATCCCTCCTTTTTTAGCTGTTAAAATTCTGGCGATTACACCCCCTTTTCATACCTATTATAATAAATAAATTTGTAGAAAAATGTATAATTTTAGCCAAAGATTATAAATAAAATATATTTTATTCAAAAAAGAGAACCTATACATAGAATAAGGACTTGAGCACAATGCGCTCAAGTCTTTATGTGTAATCCAATATTCAGTATTTGCGGTTTCTTTTTGAGAAATTTGCAGTCATATTGCACTATCAATTCATCTTGCGTTCACGTACCCCCCTTGCGGTATATAGTAAATTAACTTAGAAAACATCTCAGAAAATGCAGATAAAAGCTTTGATATATGCGGTTTTATTTGTATTTGATGAGCTTGTTTTCAAGTTGATTGACTATAATAACCACTCGAACTGGTGTTTATTCTGTTTGAGGGGATGATTGATATGCGAGAATAAAAAGCACCAGCCACAGTTATGGGGATAACTGCGGCTGGTGTGTTTTCGTTCGAAGAACGGACATGCACTAATGCCATCAACGAGCTTTAGTATAGCATATCTGTTCCAAAAATCAAGGGTTAATTTGGAAAGGAAGGTTGGAATTGGGCACATTTGAGGACACGTTTACGGCGGCATTTTGGGGAGAGGAGGTTTTTCCGCTGCCTAATTGGGTCAAGTGGAAGCATATATCGGAAGGATTGACACATTGTCCGGTTTGCTTAAAACTTGATAAATGCTGGTTTGTTGATGATGCTAAACCGCTATTGCCGCAGCACACAAGCATCAGGAAAGAACCAACTTTTGCCGCTTAATTCATCGGCAGATAAAGGCAGAATGCGGCGAGTCGGTGAAGCTGTTTGAACCGCCTATCCCCTATTCCATAAAAGTGGCGGAAACCTCCGCGCTGGGAATCAGCATATTTGAGCATGACCCAAAAGGTTCAGCCGCCATTGCCTATGATACCATTGCAAGGGAGGTTGCGGCAAATGTCAGCTAAAATGGATGAAGCGATTAACTCCCGGCGAAAGAAACCGGATGTTCAGGAGGATTTCGGGCGGCTGTTTGGTATTGAATCAAATGCCGCAAAGGTTATTTCCGTTTCAATTGACCTGCTTTCTGATTTTCCTGACCAACCATTCAAGCCATATTCTGACGAACGGCTGAAAGAATTAGCTGAAAGTATTCAAGAATATGGGCTGCTCAATCCCATAACAGTCCGCTCAATTGAAAATGGGAGATATCAGATTCTTGCCGGACGCAATCGAAAAGATGCCTGCAAGCTTCTCGGATGGATTGAAATTCCTGCGCGGATTGAGGAGTGTGACAACGATATGGCCACCCTTATTATGCTTGACTCAAATCTAAATCAGCGGCATGAGCTGTTGCCAAGCGAAAAGGCATTTGCATATCAGCGCAAATATGAAATACTCAAACGACAGGGGAAGCGCACCGATTTGGAGGGAGATTCATCCTCCACCCAACGTGGGTGGAAGAATGAAACGGCAAATTTGATGGCGGAATCAATCGGCACTTCAAAGAATGATATTCGCCGTCATATCAGGCTTACCTACTTTCCGCAACAGTATCTGCACCATTTTTTACTAAGCTGCAAAAGCGTTTGTCCAGACGCCGTGGCGGAATCGGCGCTGTTTATGAGTTGCTGAAAAACCTCTATGCAGGCAAGGAATATACCGCAATGTACCTGTACATTGTAATCCAGTATGGATTTCTCGAATGGCAGGTGCCGGAAATGCTCACCTATCTTCCTGCTGTTCCGGAGGCGCTTAAATCCTATATGACAGAATTTATTACGGATTTTGAGGAGTTTCTGGCATCGCAGGAGGAAACAATCGCCGAACCCGCGGCTAATGACGACAGCGAATAACAGTTTGATTACATGCCCGCACAGATTAAACGTCTGTGCGGGCTATTTCATTTGAAGGGAGAAAAAGTCGCATGAAATTTGACATGAAATTGAATCCGCATGAAACGCCAAAGTCGGTGAAGATATTCAGAATATCGTTTATTTTCGTTCTCGTGCTGTACATTACTATTCTAATGCCAATGAACGCTTCTGCTGCTACGGATATTTTCGCAAAGGCGAAGGAGCTTATAGTTGATATTTATCAAAAAATAGTAGGCATTTCAACCGCGCTTGCCGGTCTGATGTCGGCTGTCGCGGTTATCGGCGTGAAGATGTCAAATAACCAGCATAAGGTTGACCAGGCGTGGGATTGGCTCAAAAGAATATGGATCGCGTGGGCGATAATTAACGGGATTGGGGCGTTTATCGCATATGTTTCCCCGCTTTTCCAAGGGTTAGCCACTCTGTCATAGTTTGATGCTTTGGCGCTTCTCAAATTAACAGATACATATAAATCCACAGGGAGGTGGTTAATATTCTAAATGGTATATTGAAAGGATTATTCGAATGGCTATACGGGTTGTTTTTAGATTTGGTTGCTTACAGCGCGAACGCTCTGCTGGGAGTAATGAGCACCGATTTGACTTTCTTTGAAGAAAATGTCCCCATTGTCAGCAGTATGGTTGATGTTTTTATCGCAATAGGATGGGCGCTCCTGCTTGGAAATTTTGTGTTTCAAGCAATGAAATCCATGCTATCCGGTATCGGGTTCGAGGCTGAAAATCCGGCGACACTGTTTGCACGGACTTTAATATTCGGATTTTTGCTGCTTGGAAGCCGCGCCATATGTAATATTGGACTCGGACTCTCAAAGAATATGATAGACCTCTTGGGAGTACCCACCGAAGTTACACTGACAACGCCGGATGTGAACGTCTTTGTTGCTGCCGGCGATGTGAGCTGGTTGCTTGTTATAATTATCGGCGTTGTATTAAGTTTCCAGCTTATCAAACTGTTTTTTGAAATTGGAGAGCGGTATGTAATTGTCGCAATCCTTACATTTATGGCTCCGTTGGGATTTGCTATGGGCGGTTCAAAATCAACAAAGGAGATATTCACCGGATATATTCGTATGTATGCTTCAATGCTGCTTATGATGGTAATGAATGTTGTATTTTTAAAGATGATGCTATCGGCACTGGCGACAATGCCGACCGGCGTACTGATACTGCCGTGGTGTATTTTGGTTGTAGCGATTGCCAGAGTTGCCCGAAAAATTGACAATATCATTTCAAAAATCGGGCTGAATCCCGCGATTACCGGCGACCCGCTTGGGCGCGGTGCGGGTATGGCAACGTATATGGCGGCGCGTATGGTTATGAATTCCGTCAGCAAATCAAAAGCTAGCTCTAAAGGCGGAACAAAGGGCGGTTCCGGGGGTTCTTATCGCTCATCCTCCAGCGTGGCAAATGCGGGTGCTATGTCCTCGGCGGCGTCCAGCTTTAATGGAAACTCTCAAAACATCGGGCCGACATCAAACAGCAGTAATTCCGGACAAACCAATGCTAACAGCAGCGCAAATACAAAATCGACTCAGAATACTGCGGCAAATCAGCAAAACCTGTCGGGTACTAGCGCAAATTCACAGGCGAATCAAACTTCACGCTTTGGAAGCAATACAAACGCTCAAAAAATAAACAACAATATTTCGGGCGGCGGTTCATCTGTACAGAGCGGCCAAAAGAATATTATCGGCGGAAACAATATCGCTGCCACGGACAAAAACGGTACAGGCTCGTCGTCCAAAGGTTCAGGTTCAAAGGTGAATACCAACCGTTTCGGCTCAACGAGCAGAGCGGCTAATATGAGTAAATCTCAAGCCGGTATCAACCCGGTACAAAACGTAAAATTCGGAGCAGACAAGGCGGTATCTGTATCAGCCAACAACAGGAAAGCCGCGGGTACATCATCTGCACCAATCCAAACATCCACACCGGCAAAAGCACCTGCGCCAGCGAAAGCAACTACATCGGCAAACAGAGGGAATATTACCGGCGCATCTGCGCCGACAAAAGAACCCGCAACGGATAAAAGAGCCGCGCGGTCAAAAGCATCACAAACCGGTAAATCTGCAAAATCCACATCTTCAAATACCACAAGAAAATCCACTGCGCCGTCCGCAAACAAGACGCGCGGCATACAGCAGAATGGACAAATACAAAAACAGGCAGGCACGAAGCCTTATACCGGAACCACGCCGGCTCTGCCTAAAAATTCGATGCCGGCGGGCAGACCTCCTAAAAACACAAACAACAAAAATGTGTCCGCGCCGACAACCAAAGAAACGGCAGCTAATGATACTAAAGCCGGAAAGAAGCCCGTTAATATAGACATTGAGGTTGATGATGATGGCTAAAAGCGGTATGGAACGTGCTGCTGATTTAGGTCATACTGCAAAAGCGATTTATGACATTATCAAGGCAGGATTGAAAGCCGGATGGCAGGGCGCTGCACTTGCGGCGATTAAAGCCTACTGGCCGAAATTGTTACCGATTGCGATTGCTTTAGTTTTACTGCCTATGATTATCGTCTGCTGTTTACCTGCTATTTTGTTTGGCTGGGCGGGTTCATCTGAACAGGATATGGCTGAAGCTTATCAGAATTGTTACACACAGTATGAGGTGTATCGCGACGAACAGCTTGCCGATATAGACAGTGATTCTTTCACCATTGAATATGCAAACGATTCATTTGAAACAAATTGGTTGATTGCCATTGACAGTGTACACAATAATAACCATATCAGCAACATGAACGAGGGACGACTGAGAGAACTTATCAAGAGCACATATACATATGAGGTTATTGATACAGAACAGGAAGAGGACCCGTGGGATGACACAGAGGAGGAGTCGGAAACTCCCTCAAAAACCATTAGGGTGACAACTTTTTCACCTTATGAGGCAATGAGAGAATTGAATTTCAGCGCAGAGAATGTTGAATGGGCTACTGTTATATATAACACGTTAAACGATAACCAATACAGTCCATAAATATTCCGGCTGCTAACAGAAAGGGATGAACTTTAACATGGAACCGCAGGTAATAAATATACCCGCAAATTTTACGGACGCAGGAAGAATATTCGGAATGTTTGAAATCAGAAATACTGTTGAAATGCTTGTCTTTATTGCGCCTGTTATCCTTATAGTATTTGGACTGGTGCCGGTTGGACTTACGGCAAGAATTATAATAAGCGCTGTTATTATTGTTCCGCTCGGCGGCTTTTCGCTGATGGGAATACGCGATTACAGTCTATTAACTTTTGTGAAAATCTATTTGAAATGGCGTAAGAACAGACGCATATTAACCTACAGGGGAGGAGAAGCTACTTGAAAAAGAAGCCAAAGAAGATTAAAAAAGCGAGAAAAATTGATATAAAAGGGTTGATATTCGGCCAATCAAATTACGGTGATAAACAGGCTTATGATGTGAGAAGCACGCAGGTTATATTACCCATACAGGATATCAACCGCGGTGTTATTATCACGGGTGATAACCGGTATATAAAGGTGCTTGAATTGCTGCCGGTAAATTTTTATCTGAAAAGCCGGATTGAGCAACAGAATATCATCTATTACTATTCCTCATATTTGAAAATTGCGCCTGCGAATTTGCAGATTATCGTTACAACACAAAGAGCGGATATTGATGCCTATTGTGAAAATATGGAGCATTTCTATGAGGGTGAAGAAAACGAAAACTGCAAATGTATGATTTTGGAAAATGCCGAGCTTGTCAATTATCTTGCTTCCTCAGAAGCAGTGACAAGGCGTTTTTTTCTTGCATTTGAATATGAGGATATAGGGGGCGGCAAAGCGACATTTGAGGACATAACAAGGAAGCTAAATGATGATGCCGAAACGGCTGCAAGGTTGTACAGGAATAGGGGAGATAGTGAAAGTCCGCTAAGCGGTTATTCCAAAGATCATCAGCAAGCGAAAGAACAGTTAAAAGATATAAAAGTGATGCGATTGAACAGATCAGAAACGAGGTGCGGCTAAATGAAGACGTCTAACAGCTACAAAAATATTACTCCAGAGACTGTTGTGGCAGCATTAAGCGGCTCTGACGAAGGATATGCAGCACTACTGAAGCATTACGAGCCATACATTTCGAAGCTATGTTTAATGCATGTTAATGACGCTGCCGGTTACGCATACAGTTTTGTCGATGAAGATTTGAAACAGCTCATGCAGATCGGCATCATCAAAGCCGTGCAAATGCACGCAAAAAACTTTATGTAGTTCATCACAGTAAACCTTTATATATAGATGAAAAGCACCTTGACAAATAATTAATTCAGTTTGATTCATAGTAGCGCACAGAAAAACGAATCGGTGAGCGGTGGTGTTCTCACACCACAAAAACCTCTGTCTTGCAAACAGAGGCCGCCATGACGCCGAATAACGACACTCATCTGCTTAGGCAGCGGATACCAAAAGATTTGGGATACAGGGCTTGTACGACCTTGTAGAGCGATACATAGCCGGTTTGGCTATGGCAGCATCGGCTCTGTGCGTCTATTGCGGATGGACTGAATAATCCGCAGCAGTACAAAACGATAATATGCGCTATGTCAGGTCTATACTATTAAATGTCCCCACGCCTGTTAATTTGGGCGTGGGGCATTATTTTTGGAGGAGGGATTCCATGAATCAACATACAGGCACAGAAATTCAAAACATAATATCAGAACATGGCGTTGCTGCCGCATTGGAAGCAAAACGACTATCAGAAAAACATAACAAGGACTTTTTCGATTGCGAGGATCTGGTTGAGATCATGAAGGTTGGCAAAAACAATATCCGTCAGCTCATGCGAAGCGCTGAGTTCCCCACAATTGAGATTGGCAATCGGAAAGTTGTCAGCGTAATTGGCTTTGCAATGTGGCTTGTTGAAAGAACTCATACTCCTTAAAATCTATGGAATAAAAATAATGCCTCCTGTTGTATTGACTTTCTGTGTTATCGTATATAGAATGAAGATACAGACAAAACAGGAGGTGTGACACTAAAAGGAGGACATGACAATGCCACGCGATCCGAAAAGTATCACATCAACAAAGGGCCGGAGAGGTAATAACGAAGGCTCAATCTATCAAAGAACAGACGGAAGGTGGTGCGGGCAAGCAACTACGAGCTACAACGATGACGGCACTCCAATCAGAAAGTACATTTATGGCAAAACGCGCCAGGAGGTCGCAAAGCAATTAGCGGCCGTAACAAACCACATATTCGCGTTGGGATATGCGAATACTCAAAACAGCGATACCACAGTTGAATTGTTTCTGCGCGAATGGCTTCTTAATTTCAAGAAGCCGCAAGTGACAGACGCGACTTTTTCGTGGTACATGAGGCACGCAAACACTCATATTATTCCGGCTATCGGAAATATGCAGCTGTCAAAGGTTGAAACCATCCATATCCAAAAGTTCTTGAATGGGATGATAAACAACAAAAAGGCAGCACGCACAGTGAATGGTGTACGCCAAACAGTGAATCAAATGTTTCGATTTGCAGTTGAAAACAAAATCCTTGATAAGAATCCTGCCGAATTCACTAAAGGTATGTCAAAACGCAAGGAGCAGCAAAATCGCGGACCAAAAGCAATGACACCGGAGCAGCGTCAAGCTGTTTTGACCGCTGCAGATAACCATGCAATACTCAAGCCGATGATTAAAACCTTAATGTTTACCGGAATGCGTATTGGTGAGCTGTTGGCACTGAGGTGGCGGCATATTGATTTTGACAAGGGTATAATCGCAATTGAGGATGCGATTACTCGCGAATACGATTTCGACGAAAACGGGAAACCTTATAATCAGCGAACCCTCGTGTCCTACACCAAAACGCAGGCCAGCGTCCGCCGAATACTGGCGCCTGAAATTGTAATGTCCACATTAAAGGAACATAAAAGGGACAAAACAATTGATGAAGCAACAAAATCACTGTCGTTTACCGCGCCGGATGATTTTGTATTCAGCACGCGGGACGGAAAGATTCGGACATATCGAGGCTTTACCAGCGTTTTTGACAGATTCAAAAAGGATAACGGACTAACGGATTTCGAGTTGCACGCACATACTATGCGCCATACATTCGCTACAATTCTTCTTGAAGAGGGCGAAAATCCGAAAACTGTTCAAATTCTTTTGGGACATAAGGATATCGAAACCACGCTCGGCATCTATACACATGTTATGCAACAGGTTTTGAATGATTCAGCCCAAAAGTTGGATGCCGCTTATTTGAAATTGGTTCCATCGGCAAATTTGGCGCAAATTCATGAGGAAGATATCTTTGCAAAAATGCGAATGTTACTATCAAATGAGGATGTGCTTAGAGGGCTGTTAAGCCAGCAAGCGGTATAGAAATCACCTCAAAACTCAATTTGACAGCAATTGTCGGAAAAACATCGCGAAAATTTGACAGCAGCATTAGGTTTTTGGCAATAACGTTTGACAGCAATTGACAGCAAAGCGGGCAATTTTAGCGGTTTTTAGAGGACTTTTGGGGGCGAAATCCTGAAAATTCTCTAAAAAATCACAAAACAAAAAAGCCCGCAAACCCTTGAGTTTACTGGCTTTTTTGTGGTCGGAGTGAGAAGACTTGAACTTCCGGCCTCTTGGTCCCGAACCAAGCGCTCTACCAAACTGAGCTACACCCCGATATTATTCACTTTATAGTTGCTCCACTGCTGTGATTACACAGCTCATACATTATATTCCATCTTTTTGCGTTTGTCAATTGTTTTATTTCAAAGGAAGTGGACAAACGCGTTGATAATGTGAAAGATTGTCATTCTGATCAACATATGGGCACATTGACCCTTCTCGAATTTGAAGCAAGATTTGTGCCCACGCAAAAACGCTTCGGCGTTTTTCCAAAATGGGATAAATTTTTAAGATCCTTCGCTCTGCTCAGGATGACGCTGAAATCAGCGCTCTTTGTCCTCTTCCATTTCAAAAAAGCCAATTTGATTTAAGCAGATTTTTGAACGAAATTTTTCGTCTGACAAGATGAGTTTTCGCCAAAAAGATGTGTGCGCAGCGGTTTTAAAACAAGCACTATTTCAGCCGGAACATTTTGCGGAAAACAGGGCTGAGAATACGGATATATGCAGATAATATATTGGTAATGGCGATGTCGAATATAACAAAAACGCCATTGCCCGCCAACAGAATAAGCCATGGAATGCTGACACCGCCAACAACAAACATTGTCGCAATATCAAAAGCGAATACCTTTGCAAGCACAGTGTAGGAAGCTATCATAGCAGTGTTAAATACCGCAAGCTTTATCATCCATTCCACCGGACGCGGAAAGCGGGATTCAAGCGCCGCTTTAAGAATGGGATAATATCCGAAAAACAGGATATAAAGCAGCTTTGGCTCAATATTTATCGGCAAAATCAATGTCACCAGTGCAGAGGCGGCATAGCTCATCAATCCACTGCGAATTCCCAGTTCTATAACTATCGGGGCAAGGACAATGCCCGCAATGGCGGGAAGCGCATATTCGCCGGCGGGAATAAAGGTAGCAAACATGAATACACAGGACAACGCCGCAATAATGCCGCAAAGTGCTGCCCGGGTACCGGACGACACTGTTTTTTTATTGTCAGGCAAGGGAATCCCTCCTAAGTAAGTGATGATTTATTCATCGGTTACCTAATAACGGTCAGTGACACATACACCGGCAGCAGCAATCGGCACACAACAATCCGGCGCAAATATCACACCCGCCGCAACTGCCGCCGGGCACACCGGCGGTACGGTACCCCCCGGTACGGCGGTTCATGGTAAGATGCTCCAACGCCTGCCGGTATTCCGCGTTTGTCGGGTCAGTGCGTGCGGCAGTGGCAAAATGGTTGTACGCATCGTCGAGCCATCCCTTTTTATAAAGCACACTGCCCTTGAGAAAAAACCATTCAGCATCGCGCGAACCGCCGGGAATACCGTCCAAAAGTGTTTCGGCATCCAACACCCGTCCCGCGCGTATCATGTTGCGAATGTCATGATACCGCGTGCTTCCCTGAGCACTTTGCGGGCCGTCATATCCGCCCTGCGAATTATTCCCGCGTTGGCGCATGTGCACAATTGCGTCATATGCTTGATTAATTTCCTGCATTTTTTCCTGTGCAAGGTCGGAAAGCGGGTTGTCAGTATAATTATCGGGATGATATTTTTTTGCCATCTCCCGATAAGCTGCTTTAACCTCGTCATCGGTTGCGGATGGACTGATACCAAGCACTATATAAGGATTTGTGTCACTCATGGTGTTTCCTCACATTCATAAGGGTTACGGTTTTCACTGTTTGCGGCATACCCTGCTCCAGTATATTTCGCAAAATTCCATCGAATTTTTTTATATCAAGCAGGTTATACGCCGCTATACATTCCGCAAGCGTAGCGTTCAAGCTGTGCGTGATTTGTTCACGAATTGAACCAATATCGGTCAATTCGGAATTAACAAACGGGTTGAAGCGGTTTTTACGCTTATCCTCCGTAAAATCATCAGCGGCATCGGTAAGATAAATCCACCTGCCGAGAAAGTAACCCAGCCGATCAAGCACGGCGGCATCATTATCATTGTGAGCGAGGTGGCGCAAAACCGCGGCAATAAGCGTCGCAAACGGATGAGCGGCGGCATCGGTGCTTGAAAAAGCCCGCTCGGCGACAGCTTGAGCCGCCATACATTCGTCCGCAACAGCCGCAACATCTGCCATGTGTGCCGACGCCCGGCGATAAGCAGCTTTTGCCGGTAGCATCGCAAGCCGCGCGGGAATGGACGAAAAAAAAGATTCATCGTTTATTGTGTCCCGAAATTTATGAAACATCAGCAAAGCAGTCATATCGGCGGCGGTATCAATGTGGGAATTATTGCCGCAGAACGTGCATTTTTTGAACGGATTGCAAGTGCAGCGCGCTTTTTTGAAATGATGGCAGACACCATCATCCATCGCTATGCCGAGCAATGCAAAAAACGTCATGTCATAACTCAGTACAAGACGGGCAACCGGCCCGTAACGCTTACCCAAAGCGCGGCAAAGGGCGCAATAAACGCCTTGGTATTGTTCATATTCCAACACCTTGAGGTCGGGCTTATATATGCGAACATAACCAAACACATTTGCACATCCTTCGATTAGCTGTCATCATTATAATAAAGGAAATAACGTCACAGTATATTAAAGAATTGTGAATATTCATAATATGCTATGTAAACAAACACAATAAAAAAGGAAAACCCCCGCAAAAGCAGGGGGTTACTTAGGTGCAAATCTCGCCCATAGGAATTGCAGTCAAGTGTACTTGCGGCAATGGAGTGGGCAAATATGCAGAAATCACCCGACTCTCATGGCTTGTAGAGGATGCTGCCTTCGGTGTCCCTTATTCGCAACCGCGCCGCAACTGTCATCCTGAGCCTGCGAAGGATCTTGTGGATGCCCTACTAACCCTCATCGGAATTTGAAACGCTGACCTTTTTTGACAGGCTGAACAACCGGGTTGTTGTATTCACCCACATGTACAAATCACACACTCAACCACATTTGGAATATCCGCAATTGCGGCAGGTCACACACCCGCCCTCGTGCTCCACCAGCTCACCGCATTCGGGACATGTGCGAATTTGCGTGGCGGACTTGGCCGGCTCGGCCGTAATCAGATTAGCCGGCGCGAATTGATGCGCAGAATTAACCTTTTCAATCACCCGCGCAATAGCATCGGGACAGGATGTGCATTTCCTGTCACTTTGCCGAATAGTGGAGGGACACCGTATTCCGCGAAGCTGTTCCACAAGCGTTTTAACGTCCACGCCGGACCTCAGCGAAACCGACATAAGCCGCGCCGTAGCCTCCGACTGGGACGAACATCCGCCCGCCTTTCCGGTGTTGGTAAACACCTCGCAAATTCCATATTCGTCATAATTCACCGTTATATACAAGTTTCCGCATCCGATAGCGACCTTTTCGGTCACGCCTTGAGTCATATCGGGGCGTGGACGCGGAGCAATCGCCGCCGGCACGGGAACATTACTCTTATCCGCCGCAACATCCTCTGCCGCATCCTCAGTGGAAGCTTGATGAAGAACCTGAAATTCACGGCTGCCATCGCGATAGCTTGTTACACCCTTACATCCCAGCCTGTATGCCAAAAGATAAACCTCGGCAACATCCTTTTCGGAAGCATTGTTGGGAAAGTTCACGGTTTTTGATACAGCATTGTCGGTATGCTCTTGGAAAGCGGCCTGCATACGAACATGATACAGCGGCGAAATATCATGCGCCGACACAAAGGTATCGCGTATACCGGACGGCAGCTCATCAATATGCGCCAGCGTTCCATCAACAGATATCCGCCGCATCAGCTCATCGCTGTACAACCCGCGGTCACGAAGCGCCGATTCCAAAACCGGATTAACCTCTATCAAATCGGTGCCATCCATTACGGTGCGAATGTACGCATATGAGAAAACCGGCTCCACACCGGAGGACACGCCCGCTATAATAGACAGTGTACCGGTAGGCGCAATGGTGGTGACGGTAGCATTGCGAAGCGGCGGCTTGTCGCTGTAAACGCTTTCGTCAAAAAGCGGGAAAGCTCCCCGGGTTTCGGCCAGCTGATGGCTTGCGCGGCGGGCGGCTTCGTTGATAAATCTCATAACACTGCGCCCAAAATCCACGGCTTTGTCAGAGTTGTACGGTATACCGAGATAAAGCAGCATATCCGCCCATCCCATTACACCCAACCCGATTTTTCTTGTTTGCTTGGTAGTATGTTCAATCACTTCAAGCGGGTAACGGTTGGCATCAATTACATTATCGAGAAAATGTACCGCAAGCTCCGTAACAGCGGACAGCTTGTCCCAATCCACGGTATATGCACCATTGGTTTCGCTCAGCATTCTCACAAGATTTATCGAACCAAGATTACAGCTTTCATAAGGAAGCAACGGCTGTTCGCCGCATGGGTTCGTGGATTCAATCTCGCCCTGCAACGGAACAACATTATCGCGGTTGAGACGGTCGAGGAACACGATACCCGGCTCGCCATTCCGCCAAGCGCCGTACACAATCTTATTAAACACCTCAGCGGCGTTAAGAGTGCCGGTTATCTTGCCGTTGCTGGGGTCAACAAGGTCATAATCATCGCCTGTTTCCACCGCCTGCATAAAGCTTTCGGTCAACCCGACCGATATATTGAAATTAGTGATATCAGCATTATTGGATTTGCAATCAATAAACGGAATAATATCGGGATGGTCTACCCGCAAAATGCCCATGTTAGCACCACGGCGTGTACCTCCCTGTTTCACCGCTTCGGTAGCCATATTAAACACACGCATAAAGCTCACCGGACCGCTGGCAACGCCGCCGGTGGAATTAACCGGGCTTCCGGACGGGCGAAGCCGCGAAAAGGAAAATCCCGTACCTCCGCCGGATTTATGAATGAGCGCAGCCTGTTTTATAGCTTCGAAAATAGCTTCCATGCTGTCGGGAATAGGCAGCACAAAACATGCGGAAAGCTGTCCGAGCGGGCGCCCGGCGTTCATAAGAGTGGGGGAATTCGGCAAAAAATCCAAATCGGCCATCATGTCAAAAAAACGCTGTTCCAACGCTTCAATGTCGGCCTTCTTGTCATATTCGCGATCAGGAGCAGCAACAGCAACGGCTACACGCCGAAAAAGCCCCTCCACGGTTTCGGTCGCTTCGTTGTCAACTCCACGGGCAAGATAACGCTTTTCCAGAACAGTAATTGCATTTTGAGTCAGCTTCATAATTACAAACATCCCTTTCTCCATGCCAAAAATCATAGTGATTGTCAAAATCATAGTGATTGTCAAAATCACAGGGTACACTGTATATGGTGTGTGCTCTTGATGAATAAAACAGGATAAGCACTATATATTGTGGTTTTATTCTAACCCTTCGCAAGCATTATGTCAAGGGGAATTTGACATGGGGAGTGGATAAACGAACGCCGCCTTTGGTGTCCATTATTCACAGCTGTCATCCTGAGCCTGTGAATAATCTTGTTTCAAATTCGCGAAGGGTTAATACATCTACACTTTTAGAACATATCGGGAAAAAGATCCTTCGCAGGCTCAGGATGACAAAGCAGGGGGATGCTTAAAATGACAGACTTTCGAAAAACGCCGAAGCGTTTTTGCGTGTGTGCAAATTGAGGACGTTGCTGTCCTTGTTTCAGACTCGAGAAAGGTCAATGCACACACAATTTTGACAAGCCGCCCCGATTCTGATATACTGGATAACATACAGAAATTACTGCGATAATAAGTGAATGGAGTGGTTGCGTTTGGGCGTATTAATGATGAAATTTAAGGAAGTTTTGTATTCTGTTTTACCAATAGCCGTTATTGTGTTGTTGCTTAACTTTACAATAGCGTCGTTGCCCTTGGTGGTGTTAATCAGGTTTTTGATTGGAACAACCTTAGTAATTTTGGGGTTGACGATTTTTCTTTTCGGAGTGGACATTGGAATCACACCGCTGGGAAACCACATCGGCTCGGATGTCTCAAAAAAAGGTAAGCTATGGCTTATTATTGCCGTATCGCTTGTGCTTGGCTTTTTCATTTCCATTGCCGAACCGGATTTGCAGGTGCTTGCATCTCAAGTGCAAAGTGTTACAAGCGGCGTGGTATCCAACATGTCTATTTTGCTGGTAGTATCGGCGGGTATAGGGGTCATGCTTACACTGGGATTCCTGCGTATTGTTTACAACATTTCGCTGCGCATCGTGCTCGCCGTTTGTTATGTAGTAATTGCGGTGCTTTCATTTTTTGTCGCGCCGGAATTTTTCCCCATCGCGTTTGATGCATCGGGAGCCACTACCGGCGCGCTGACTGTACCATTTATTCTCGCGTTGGCGGTGGGTATCTCGTCCATGAAAAAGGACAGCAAAGCGTCAGAAAGTGACAGCTTCGGACTTACGGCAATCGCTTCCACAGGCGCTATTATCGGTGTAATGTTGCTGGGAATATTCAGCAAAGCTGGTGTATTAACCGGCTCGCTGGATATGTCGGTGGACGAATCCGCAAGCATTCTTTCACCGTTTTTGCATGGTATTCCTCATTATGCGCTGGAATCTTTGATAGCAATGCTTCCGGTATTTGTTATCGGAATTCTTTTCCAAATTTTCCTGTTCAAGTTCCAAAAAAAGCAGTTCCGGCGTATGATGAAGGGTCTTGCCTATACATTCATGGGCTTGGTGCTCTTCCTCACCGGTGTAAACGCCGGATTTATGGACGTTGGTGCTTCGATGGGATATCTGCTGGCACAGCTTAACAATCGCAGCATCGTTGTTATTGTAGGATTTATACTGGGACTTGTAACCATTCTCGCCGAGCCTGCGGTGCACGTTTTGACTGCACAGATTGAAATGGTCACCAGCGGTTACGTCAAAAAAAGAGTCGTGCAGGGTGCTCTTTCCATTGGCGTGGGCTGTGCGGTGGCGTTGTCGGTGCTGAGAATAATCATTCCCGGGATTCAACTGTGGCATTATCTGCTGCCGGGATATATTATTTCGATAGCGTTATCTTTTATTGTGCCAAAGCTGTTTGTGGGTATAGCCTTCGACTCCGGCGGTGTGGCATCCGGCCCGATTACCGCCACATTCATTCTCGCCTTCGCGCAAGGCGTGGCGGAATCAGTCGAGGGCGCGGATGTGCTGCGGGACGCGTTCGGCATGATTGCGCTGGTCGCCATGATGCCGATAATAACCTTGCAAATATTAGGGTTGATTGTAAAAATCAAATCCGGACAGCCGCTTTTTTCGTCCGGAAAAACGGAAAAAAATCAGGAAAGGAACGATGACCACCATGTCGGAGTTTGAAATGATATGCTGTATCGTCAACAGCGGGCAAGGTTCAAAAGTGCTTACACACGCAAAACAACACGGCATTCGGGGCGGTACCATATTTATCGGTGCCGGAACAGTTAAAAGCAAGGTTCTTGAGCTGCTTGATATTTACGACGTCCGCAAGGAAATTGTGCTGATGGTCGGCGAACGCGAATTTTCCCGCGATGTGCTGCATGCACTGGGAAAAGAGCTGAAATTTCACAAAAGCCATCACGGAATCGGATTTTGTTTTTCACTGAAAAATTATATCGGAACCAAACACCATGAATATAATGAAACTGCCGCCAGGCAGCCGCAGGAGGGAGCGGATAAAATGTATAATGTTATTTTTGCTATCGTGGACAAAGGCAGCGCCGAGGACGCGGTGGAGGCCGCTACTATGGCGGGAGCGCGCGGAGGAACAATCATCAACGCGCGCGGCTCCGGAATCAACGAGACAAACATGCTTTTTGCCATGGCTATTGAACCGGAAAAGGAAGTTGTCATGATTGTGGCGCAGGACGAGGCTACAAAGCCGATTTGCGACGCTGTCAGAGAAAAAATGAAGATTGATGAGCCGGGCAACGGAATTTTGTTCGTGGTTGAATTGACCGACGTTTGCGGGCTGTATTAATCAAAATATGGAAAGACGTTGCACACATGTGAACCGCTCCCGTCAAGCAGACATCGAAAAAGCTTGTATTTCAGTGGGGGTGATAGCCTTGGAAACCAAAATAGGCGCGCATGTTGAACTTGCTAAGGCTGCTGATGAACTTAGACGACTTGTTTTCATTGATGAGCAAGGCGTACCTG
>JGI994J12354_10002106_pt1 | contig 19746 bp, 14 predicted proteins | sample IntmicLarv3ML3BL_FD_12354 | JGI IMG/M metagenome (IMG submission 12354)
ATAATAAAGTGATTCCCAACTCAGCGGCAGCTTCTTCAGCTCCCTTTTTACATGCGTCAAAGTAGTTTTCGCCTTTGAACTTTGGTAGCATTGCGATGGTTACATCGCCACTAGGTGCATCAGCTTCTGCTGGTGCGTCAGCGTCAGTTTCAGCTGGTGCTTCTGCAGGTGTTTCTGCAGGTGTTTCTGTTTTCTTACCACAGCCAATAAGTGTTAAACCAGCTACGACAAGTGTTACAAGTAAAACTTTTTTTAACAACGTGTTCTTTCTCATACTCTTTCTTCCTTTCTTGTTCCTTTTTTTAGTAATTTATATTAAGTGTATTGCTCTTAATATTAAAGTTAATTGGTTTCTGCTTTTGGCACAGCCACTTTGAGAATAGTGCTTTGTTTTGCTCTTTTTTGAACAATCGAACTTGCGATTAGTGCAACAATTAGAACAGTTCCTTGTACAATGGTTTGCACATCGATAGGGATATTCATTACTGTCAATCCACTATTAAGTGTTGCGATAATTAGTGTTCCCAAAATGGTTCCTTTCATATCACCAACACCACCAGTGATACTGGTCCCGCCAAGAACGACGATAGTGATAGCTTTTAGGTTAAAAGCAGTTCCGGCATCGTATTTTACACTGGTGAAACGTCCTAGCCAGATAAATGCTGCAAGGGCACACATGGTCCCGCAGATAACATATAGCATAATTAATACTCGGTCGATATTGATTCCGGCATATTGTGTAGCATTTTCATTTAGCCCTATTCCGTATAGCTTTCTACCAAACACGGTAGAACCAAGTAAAATAGTAAAGATGATAGCTAGTACAATATAAAGCCATAGTTGCACGGGCAATCCTGCGATGGAGGTGGTCCCCATAAATTCGGCGAAGCTGTAAGAATAGATGCTATCACCGGCAGAGATACCACGAGCAAGACCTAGGTATAGATACATGGTAGCAAGTGTTGCAACCATCGGAGAAATCTTGGCTTTGGCGATAACTACACCATTGATGAAGCCGCCTAAGACTCCGGTAAGGATAGTTACTATTAGTGCAAGGATAACGCCACCTCTTGTGAAGGCTATACCACCTAACATGGCAGAAAGCACCATTAGGTTACCAACCGATAGGTCAATGCCTCCGGTTATAATGATTAACGTCATAGGCAAGGCAACAAGGCCGATTTCGATGATGTTTCGAAGCATAACGTTAATGATATAAGATGTCGAGAAAAACGAAGGGCTATTAATGCCAATTATAAGGAAGATTGCAATCCAAATTATTAACAATGCCTTATTGAAGGTAAAATGAATGCCTTTTAATTTTGCTCCCATTATGCGACACCTCCTTTTACATTCTCTGCAGACTCTGGGGCGATTACACGCTTCTTCTGAATGTGCTTAGCACCACTAACTACAACGGAGATGAGAATAATCATACCTTTGATTCCGTCAGACCAGTTTGGACTAATTCCAATATAGTTAATTGCAGGTCCTATCATTGATAGGATGAACGCACCAATTACGGTTCCGAGGATTTTACCTGAGCCACCAGCAGTGCTAGTACCGCCAAGAACTACAGCGGCGATAAAAGTCATCTCTAGTCCACTACCCATGGTAGTCGTAACGCGTTGGCCAGCTGTTGCAAGGATTACGGCAGAAATACCAAATAATGCACCAGCGATAGCATAAGTTATGACGATTGTTTTATCAACATTAACTCCAGCGAGTCTAGTTCCTGTTGCGTTGTTACCAATAGCATAAATTTTCTTTGAAAATCTTGAAAACTTCATAAAGAATAAAGCTATAATCGTAATGATTAGGCATATTAACACGCTTGCAGGGAAGACACCAAATACTTTGGCCTCGAATGCCAACCAGGTAAAGCTAGTAGGTAGGTCATAGATACTTCCTTCTACCAAGAGAGGAAGTACTCCTTGGAAAAGCTGCGTGGTAGCCAATGTAGCTACGATAGCAGGAATCTTCATTTTCGTAATGAATAATCCGTTTAGTGTGCTTAATAAAACGCCCATAACGATAGCGGCTGGTAGTAATCCGGCAAATGGAATATCCATCTTCCCAAGAGCTGCGAAGAAACAGACAGACCACGGAGATTAAAGCACCCGCAGAAACGTCAATATTGGAAGTGATAATAATCATGTTCATTCCAATCGCGGCAATCAGCGTATAGCTAAATGTGTTCAACAAACTCATGATGTTGTTTATCGAATAAAAATCCTTTGCTAAAATTCTCATTGCGATTAGAACAACAAGTAAGAAAATAGCCAGATAGAATTCTGTAGTTAAAAAGGATGGGCGGTTGTTTTTCTCTGTCATCACTTTACTCCTCCTTCTTTTTTAGATTCTAAGGCAACATTTAGGATTTTTTCTTGCGTTACCTCTTCGCGGTCGAAGTCGCCGGCGATATAACCATCTTTCATTATGTAGATGCGGTCACACATGCCTAATAGTTCAGGAAGTTCTGAAGAAACCATAATGATTGTCAGACCCTTTTTGGTCAATTCGCTGATAATCTTGTGGATTTCAGCTTTAGCATTAACGTCAACACCTCGTGTAGGCTCATCCAAGATTAGTAGTTTTGGATTTAAGGCCAAGGCTTTGGAAACAGAAACTTTTTGCTGGTTACCACCAGAAAGGTTTGTTACTAAGAAGTTTCCGTCTGGCGCTTTGATTCCAAAATCATTAACGAATTTATTACCAATTTCGGCTTCCTTTTTGGTATCTAGAAGACCAGGACCCTTTTTAAAGTTGGAAAGTTGCGGTAAAGAAATATTTTGCTTAATATTCATATCAACAATGAGACCGTATTTACCTCTATCTTCTGATACATAGACAATTCCGTTCTTCATTGCATCTTTGTAATCTTTTATTTGCAATTCCTTGCCTTCTAAGAAAAGTTTACCAGCAGCTTTGCCTGTGAAGCCGCAGATAGATTCCATAAGTTCGGTACGACCAGCTCCGGCAAGACCGGCAAATCCGAGGATTTCGCCTTTGCGAACGGAGAAGTTAATATCCTCCAAGAAGCCTTCGTCATAATAGTGTTCCACGCGGAAAAGTTCATCGCCTGGTGTTGTCTCGGTCTTAGGATAGTAGTTATCCATCTTACGACCAACCATGTCAGCAACTAGTTCATCTTTGTTGGTATCGGCAACGTTCTTGGTGGAGATATATTCTCCATCGCGAACAACGGTTACACGATCACACAATTCAAAAATTTCTTCTAGTCGATGGCTGATATAAACGATACCGATGCCGTCTTTCTTCAAATCGCGAATGATAGTAAATAGTGCGACTACTTCACGCTGTGTCAAAGACGCGGTAGGTTCATCGAAAATGATAATATTGGCATCAAATGTTAAGGCTTTTGCAATCTCAACCATTTGTTTTTGTGCCATACCAAGAGTTTTGATTTGTGCATCTAACTTCATATTAGTATTTAGACGCTTAAAAATCTCTTGTGCCTTTTTCTTCATTGCTTTGTAGTCGATGATTGTGACACCAGCTACTTTTCTGGTTATTTCGTGTCCCAAAAACATATTGTCAAGAACAGTCATTTCTTCAAAAAGACTTGTCTCTTGGAAAATGATGGATACACCCTTTTGATAAGCATCCATTGGGCTATCAAAAGCTTCTTCCGTTCCGTTTACCAGCATCTTACCTGAGTCTGCAATATATACACCACAAACTACTTTCATCAAGGTTGATTTTCCGGCACCGTTTTCTCCACAAATTGCATGGATTTCGCCGCTTTCCAAATCAAAATTGATTCCGTTTAATGCAAGTACGCCAGGAAATGTCTTTACAATGTCTTTTAATTGCAATACCACTTTTCCCATTACTGTCTCCTTTGCCTTCCTCTTACGTATTTGATTTTATATTTTGTATTTCAATATTAATCCAAGTGGAACATAATCTTTAAGTCTTCAGCCACGGGGCTGTTGTCTGGATTTGTTTCCATAACAGGAGCCATGAAATCCCACCATTTTCTATTAATAGGGGTATCTGCGGCCTTTTTCCAAAGTTCTTCGTCGTCTAGCTCGATATAGCCAAACAAGATATTGGTGTCTTTGTCCCAGAAGATAGAATAATTCTTACCACCGTGAGCACTCAACATTTCTTTCATTTCTGGCCATAATTCGTTGTGCCGCTTTTCATACTCTTTTTCCATTCCAGGGTAGATTTTCATCTTAAATCCTTTTATCATCATAAACTCCTTTACTTAACATCTGCACCAGCTTGTTCCATCATCACTTTTAATTGCTCAATGTAATATTTGTAATCTTCCAAAGAAGTAGATGGAGCGACTTGGTGGTCAGCACCAGTCAAGTAACCGCCGCTACGAATAACGGGAAGAATTCTCTCGAATTCTTTGTCGATAGCCTCTTTTCCTTTGGCAATTTCCAATTTGTTGTAACCACCAATGAATTTCAAGGTTGGAAATTCGTTCCTTACAGCAACGATGTCCATCCCTGCGTTGACGTCCATTGGTAGGAAGCCATCCACGCCAGACTCCATGAAATTGGGGATTAGCTTTGTGAATTCGCCATCAGTATCTACGAAAACATTGCCAACACCTTTTTCTTTCATCATTGGAATGAGTTGCTTGTAATAATCGCCGATAAATTCGTCAAAACACGCTTGTGAAATCATCGGACCTGTTTTGCCACTTAAATCTTCCATAAAATAAACAACATCGGGCTGTACCAGTTCGATGACTTTCATTAGCTTCGTTTGATATACTTCCAACACATAAGAATTGATAGCATGTAACAATTCAGGGTCATCATAAAAAGCATATAAATGAGGCTCGATATTCATCAATTCTCTAGGTACCCAGAAGAAGCCTTCTATATTCATACGAATAGAGTAGTCGCCCCGATCATGAGCCTCTTTAATAGGTAAGTAAGCCGCCTCTATCGCTTCGTCAGAAAAACAAGCTTCAAGTTCTTTGTCGGCGTGTTCTTTAAGGCGATTCCAATCATCGATAGTTTTGATGACAGGCTCATGCTCAAGTTCGAGCTCAGAACCTTTATATTGAATTACCTGTGCGCCAAAGATATTTTGGCGGATAGTATGCGCATCGGTGACTTCTATTATTTTTTCTTCAAAACGGCGGAAGGGCAAAACGAAGCTGATTCTTCGGACAGGGTCGAAACCGAGCCACTTTTCGTATTCCATTACACCTTCACCCCATGTTACGGGGAGATACTTCTCGTCTTGGTTGTCGGCGTTGCCATCGATGTCGTTAGTGATGTCTTTTGCACCATTAGCAATATCAGCAGGCATGCCTTCTTCCTTAAAACGCTGAGTCGCAAGAACCCATGGATAAAAGGTTTCTTCCACGGCGCCACGACCTTCGGGCTTTTTGAAATTTAGTGTTTGTAATTCCCGTTCTCTATTTGTCATCATCAAAACTCCTTATTTTCTTTTTGACAAGACATCGGCTTCATATGCTTCAACATCTCTGTACCATTGCTCTTTTAGAGGAACACCTTGTTGCTCGCAATAATAATCCCAAACATCACCAAGTGGATATGTCTTTAATTCTTCTTGTTGCATCATAACTTCTGTGAATTTACTTTCGTCTTGCAACTTAGCTAAGTGTTCGAAAGGAGATAGCAAGCCATATAGCAATGCCTTTTGCATATTTCTCATGCCGATTGTCCAAGCAGCCACACGGTTTATACTAGCATCAAAGAAGTCTAGTCCGATATATACTCTATCAAGAGCGTTGCAACGAACGATTTCTTTGGCAATTTCTTTTGTTTCATCATCAAACAAGACAACGTGGTCACTATCCCAACGGACAGGTCTAGTTATATGAAGGGCAATCTCTTTGTTGAACAACAACATTGAAGGTATTTTGTCAGAAACCACTTCAGTAGGGTGATAATGTCCGTTGTCCATCAAACTTAAAATGCCTCTAGACATAGCGTAATTCACTGTGAACTCGGAAGAGCCAACGGTGTAAGATTCCATACCAATGCCGAAAACCTTAGATTCTAGACAAACAACACATTTGGTTTTGTCATAATCGATTGATAAAATTTGATCAAGTGAATCGGCAAATCTTGCCCTTGGAGACATGCGGTCTGCCGGAATATCTTTGTATCCATCAGGAATCCAGATATTTAGCAAACAAGGTTGTCCCAATTCTTCTGCGAAATATTCTGAAATACGAATACACGCTTGCCCATGGCGAATCCAAAAATCACGAACTTCTTTATCAGGACTTGATAAAGTTAGGTTGTCTTTTACCATATCGTGAGAATAGTAGGTTGGATTGAAATCTAGACCAATTCCTCTTTCTTTTGCAAATTCTACCCACTTTTTGAAGTGGCGAGGTAAAAGCGCATCTCTATCGGCGCGATCACCTTCTTCGAAAATAGCGTAAGAGGCATGTAAATTCAATTTGTATGTACCAGGTGTTGCGGCAAATACTTTGTCGATGTCAGACATTAACTCTTCGGGATTTCTTGCTTTACCAGGATAATTCCCAGTCGTTTGAATTCCGCCAGTTAAAGGACCGTCCTGATCAAAGCCAGTTACATCGTCACCTTGCCAACAATGCATAGATACGGGAACCTTCGCTAATGTTTCGAGAGCCTTGTCTGTATCCACTCCTATTTTAGCGTACATCTCTTTTGCTGTTTCATAACGCTTTGTGCAACTCATCTTTTTCCTCCATTTTTCTTACATTGTTGTAGGGTTAAATATTGTGATAGCAAAAGAATCTCGGATGGCTTCTCTTGCTTCTTCTTTATTTGCAAATTCATGATTCTCTATCATTTGTGCAACTACGTTGCCGATGGCGGTGGCTTCTGATGGGCCAGCGTATACTGGTTTGCCGGAAGCGTTAGCCGTTAGTTGGTTGAGATAGGTGTCTTTAGAGCCGCCACCTACGACATGAATGCGACTATAATCTTGCCCTGTAAGAGATTCGATTACTTTAATCGCTTTCGCATAACTGTTTGCCAAACTTGCATAAATCACAGTGGCAATTTCGCCAATAGTCTCAGGAACTGGTTGATTAGTGTTCTTACAATAGTCTTTTATGGCATCTATCATATTGTCAGGAGCATAAAAGGCATCGTCGTTCACATCCACGCGAGAAGGAAAATCTTTGACTTCTTCGGCCTCTTCACAGATATATTGGAAACTATACTTGTCGTCGAGGTTGTGTCGCATCGACTGAATCATCCAAAGTCCCATAATATTATGTAGATATCTAATCTTCTGGTCGTAGCCACCTTCGTTGGTGAAGTTATGCTTTTGGCTTAAAGGAGAGCAATCAGGTGAATCGCGCTCTATGCCAAGCAAGGACCATGTTCCAGAACTGATATAGACATAGTCGTCATCACTTGTAGGAACGGCTAATACCGCAGAACCAGTATCGTGAGAACAAGGCAAGATGATATCTAAGTCAAAGCCTAATTCTTCTACTAATTCGCTTCTAAGTCCGCCTAGATTGGTACCGGGTTGAGAAATGTCAGTGAAGATACTTTTTTTGAGTCCCAATAGGTCAAGTAATTCATAATCCCAGTCCATCTTTACTGGGTCCAGTAATTGACCAGTAGAAGCAATCGTATATTCGCTGGTTTTCTTTCCAGTTAATAGATAATGGAAATAGTCAGGAACAAATAGGAATGTGTCAGCACGTTCGAGCATTTCCGGATGATTTTCTTTTAGGGAAGTCAACTGATAAACGGTATTAAAAGGGAGTTTTTGAATTCCAGTCCGTTCATAAAGTTTGGCTTCTGGTATCTTTGAGTATACAACTTCATCCATACCGTCCGTTCGGTTGTCGCGATAGCCAACCATGTCGCCGATGATATTGCTGTCACTATCTAATAGAACAAAGTCAGCCCCCCAAGTGTCAATTCCTACGCTTTTGGGGAATTTGTTTATTTCTTTGCACTTTTTGATGCCTGCCCAGATGTTGTTCCACAATTCTTCGTGGTCCCAGACAAGCGTGTTTTCTTTTTTCTGCATACCGTTTTCAAAACGATATATCTCTTCTAAATGGATTTTACCGTTTTCCATATGGGCCAAAATGTGTCGCCCGCTAGAAGCTCCGATGTCTATTGCTAGATAATATGTTTGCATAATTGCTCCCTTCTGCATAATGGCAAATTTAATTATACAAAAGAAAAAAGAGAAAATGTAGGACGTGTTTTGCGAAAATTACCGTCCTTTTTTGCACTTGCCACCTGACAAGGGTAAAGAGGTATGATATACTGTTTGTGATGCTAAAGATACAAAAAACAAGGAGAAATAGCGTGAACAAGGAGCTAATAGAGAAGTTAAAGCCAATTTCACTTGAAGAGAAACATATATTGGGAGGGGACAATACCGTCCAAAAAAGGCTGTATACAGAGGGCGTACGCTTTGTTATAGAAAAGGAAAAAATGTTTGCAAAAGGAAAACTGATAAGCATTCGTCCAAGCACGCGATTCATTCATTTTCCTGAGCATACGCATAATTATATCGAAATTGTTTATATGTGTTCAGGGTCTACATGCCACATTATTAATGGTAAAACAAAGATTTGGCTGGAGGCGGGTGATTTACTATTTCTAAATCAAAATGCCAGGCAGGAAATTATGCCAGCAGGAGAAGAAGATATTGCGGTTAATATAATGGTTTTGCCAGAATTTTTCGACAGAACATTTCTTATGTTGCAAGAAGAAGGAGTGTTGGCAGAATTTCTTATTGAAACACTCAAGAACAAAAAGAGAATGGCAGACTATTTACACTTTTCGGTAAAGGATGTGTTGCCAGTTCAAAACCTAGTTGAGAATTTAGTTTGGTCGCTTATCAACGACCAACCGTATAAGAACAATATCAACCAAACAACAATGGGGCTATTATTTTTGGAATTGCAAAACCACTCTCATGCCATCAACCTAAGTGCGTCAGAGCCTTATGAGCAAAGGTTGATGTTTGCGGCGCTACGTTATATAGAAGATCATTATAAAGAAGCGTCTTTACAAGAACTTTCAACTTTATTGAAACGACCAGATTATTGGGTTAGCAAGCTCATCAAACGTCACACTAGGCAGACCTTTAAGCAGTTGGTACAAAGAAGGAGGCTTATGCAAGCAAACTACCTCTTGCTTAACACAACGCTATCGGTTGAAGATATCATAACCGTTGTGGGATATGATAATTCTAGCTACTTTCACAGTCTCTTCAAGAAAGAGTTTGGCGTGACGCCAAAGACCCACCGAGGGCGTAATAAAAAGGACCAATAAAGAGTTGCAATTCCATGCTATAAGACTGTTTCGCTAAGTGTGCTCTAGTGGTATACTACATTTAAAGGAAGAGTAAGGAGAGGAAGATATAGGATATGTGGACGTTGGATGGAGAGATACTGTTATGGATACAGGAAAACCTAAGAAATGATTTCTTGACGCCAATTTTTAAAGTTATTACTAGCTTGGGAAATAGTGGATGGTTTTGGATTGTCTGTACCCTTCTTTGTCTGTTTTTTGTAAAATATCGAAAGGCAGGATATTTATCGGCAATTTCGCTAATCGGGTCGTTATTGATTAACAACTTGCTTTTGAAAAACTTAGTGGCAAGGATGAGACCCTATGAAGCAGTTCAGGGATTAACTAGATTGATTGAAAAGCAGCACGACTTTTCATTTCCGTCAGGACATACCGGAGCGTCTTTTGCAGCAGCAGTGATTTTCTTCATTTATTTGCCGAGAAAATTCGGTGTACCAGCGTTAATTTTAGCTTTTCTAATTTCTTTTTCGCGACTGTATGTCGGAGTTCATTATGTTACCGATGTTGTGGCAGGAGGCTTGATAAGTACGGCGATTGCTATTTGTATTTGGAAAGTTGACGAACATATTAAAAAGAAAAAAGAAGCAAGCATAGAAAGGAACTAACGTGTTAAAATTCATATACTTTTTCTTCTTTATTTTAATAAATATATACATTATCGTGAGGACCTTGAGATGGTTTGAAAATTGTCACGGGGCGTTCGAGTTAAAGCGCTTTAAAATCCCTTATGTTACGACCATGGGAGTGTTGGTTAGTTTAGTAATAGTGGCATTTTACTTGCAAGAAAATGGAGCACATCACTGGTTGCTTAAATTTTCTCTAACCAGTGGTTCGGAGTACTCTTCTACATAATATTTTATGTGGCTTTGGCGGATTTGGGATGGCTAATTCTAAAAATATTTAAAAAGGAGCCAAAAGGATTTTTGATTAGGAGCCGCTTTATTCTTGTTGGAGGGCTGGTGGTCATTGGACTAATCACTATCACTAGCGTTTACGGATTTCTTCATGTCCGCAACATGAAGACGACAGAATATGAAGTGACGATTGATAAAAGGGTTGAAGGGATTGACAAATTGCGTATCGCGATGGTAGCGGATCAACATCTAGGGTATACCATTGGAGTGAAAGATATGCAAAAAATGGTCGAGAAAATCAATGCAGCAAAACCGGATATTGTATGCTTTACAGGAGATATTTTTGATAATAACTTTAATGCCCTTGATGATGAAGAGGGAATTTGGGAGGCGTTTGCGAGCATTGAAAGCACCTATGGCACATATAGTTGCTGGGGGAATCATGATGTTAAAGAGCCGCTTTTTTCGGGATTTTCGGTTGATAGTGGCACGAAGGCAATTCGCGACCCAAGGATGGCACAATTCCTAAGTTCAGCAGGAATTCACCTGCTTGATGATAGTGCAATGGAAATAGATGACAAATTTTATGTAATCGGACGATTGGATTACAAGAAAGCGGGCGACGGAACGAATCATCGCAAAAGCATCGACGAGCTGATGGCGGGTGTGGATGTGGAAAAACCAGTTATTTTACTGGACCATCAGCCACGAGAATTTGATGAAATAGCGGCGGCTGGTGTAGATTTGGATTTAAGTGGGCATACACATGCGGGGCAAATATTCCCGATGAACTTGACCAATCAATTCACATGGGAAAATGGCTATGGATTGCTGGAAAAAGGTGATATGACAAGTGTTGTTACCTCTGGCATCGGAGTCTATGGTCCAGCGATGCGAGTCTTTACAGATAGCGAAGTTGTAATTATAGATGTTACCTTCAAATAGCAAAACAGGCAGTGAGGCGGGAGAAATGATGCTAAGTGAGAAAATAAAAAAGATTGATAATTTCATTGTTTTTGATTTGGAATGGAATCAATGTCCTTTTGGAAAGGGGCAAGAAAACAAGAAACTTCCTTTTGAGATTATCGAAATCGGAGCTTTAAAGCTAAATAGGAACAAGCAAATTGTTGATAAATTCCATCGGACAATCCGCCCAATGGTATATAAAAGGTTGCACTTTCGCACCAAAGAAATTATTGGTCTGGACATGCAAGAGCTAAAAAAGGGCGACTTTTTCTATAAAGCCATCAAAGAATTCTTGCTTTGGAGTGGCGATAGTGTGGGCTTTGCGACATGGGGGCAAATGGACTTAATGGAGTTGCAGAGAAATATGAAGTATTATGGGTTGATGGACTTATTGCCAGGACCAATCACCTTTTTCGATGTACAAAAGTTGTTTAGCCTTCAATTTGAAGATGGGAAAAGCAGAAAGTCGCTAGAGTACGCCATTGATTTTCTACAATTAGAAAAGGACCGTGATTTTCATAGGGCATTAGCGGATGCGTATTATACGGCAAGAGTATTAGAAACAATCGGGGATGAAGTGGTTTATAAGAATTATTCAATAGATGTATATCAAAACCCTAAGTGTAAAGAAGATGAGATATGGGCAACGTTTGAACGCTATTCAAAGTATATCTCGCAAGAGTTTATCAGCAAAGAAGAGGCTATGAAGGATAGAGATGTAATTGGAACAAAGTGTTTTGCCTGTGGCAAGAACTTGCGCAAAAAGGTACGGTGGTTCTCTAGCAGTGCAAAGAATTACCATAGCGTTTTGTACTGCCCAAAGCATGGATATATTAAAGGGAAAATCCGCATGAAGAAAACGGAGGAAGGGAGCTTCTACGTGGTCAAGACATTGAAGATAACTGACGAAGAAGAAGCGAATATTATCCGTCAAAAACGCGACGTTTTAAAACAAAAACGTCGCGAGAAAAGAAAATAGAAATAAATTATCTTTTTCTACGTCTTTTTTTGGCTTTGCTACGTTTGATGGCAAAGCCAATTTTTATGATTATAATTAGTAGTAGTAAAGCCAAAAGAGCCAATAGTGGATATTTCCACGACGGCAACTCTTCAAAAGATGCCCACGTTGAAGCAACTTTGTTCTTAACGCCACTGATTCCTGAAGCGGAAGGAGTAGGGGTTGCCTGTGAAGTGCTAGTGGAAACAAAAGAATCGGGCAAACTAGCCAAGGAACTAATCCCAGCAGGTTGATGAATAATATCCTCACCGACAGGATAGTCGTTATAAGAAAAAGTTTGCGTAATCAAAGATATATCGCTAGTTGTTTGAACGGCAAGATCATTAGCGCTAGCCTCTTTTGGGAGACTGACAGTAACTGGGCGGTTTAGATCCGCCACGGTTTGTGCCGAATAACAGTTGAAAAGAGCGGCTGGGAAAGGCATTAGATAAGTGCCATACTCAGTCCTTTTGGTGTTATTTGCAGCAACATTATGAAAATTATGAAAACCGTAATCAAGCATTGCTGCGGTATCAAGGTATACTTGTGCCCCATTAGTTCGCAGCGAAACACAGATAAGATTACGTTCATCGCGGTTGGCGTAGGTAACAAGCGTATTAAGAGCCACTCTAGTGAAGCCAGTTTTGCCGCCTAGACAACCTTCGTAGTAATAGGAAGAATTATCCCATAGCATCTTGTGATGATTACCTAACCAGCGGTCTTCGCCAGCTTTGTTGGTCCAGCCGATTTTGTAAGCTTTAGTGGCACAAACTTTACGAAACATATCATTTTCAAAAGCAGCCTTAGAGATAAGTGCCATATCACGAGCAGAAGTATAATGCTCTTCGTCAGGGAGACCATTTGGATTAGTGAAATTAGTATTAGTGCAACCAAGTTCTGCGGCTTTTTGATTCATCATTTCGACAAAGGTAGGAACATCTCCAGCGACATGTTCAGCCACAGCCAGACAAACTTCGTTTGCGGAAGCGAGCATCATGGCATAGAGGCAGTCTTTCATCGAGAGGTTTTCGCCGATGCGAATACCGATGTGGGAGCTGTCGCGTTCTATCCCCCAGATGGCGTGGTCAGAGAAGATGACTCTTTCATTGGGGTTTGAATTTTCGATAGCGACTAATGTAGTCATTATCTTGGTGATGCTGGCAGGATATTTTATAGCATCAATATCTTTGCCATATAAAATAGTGCCAGTGTTAGCATCCATTACAATCGCTGACTCTGCGTAAACGGCAGGGCCTTGTGGCCAATTTGAAACTTCGTTTGTTTGAATAGGTTCATAAAAAGACGGCGGAATGGTTGGTGTTGGCTCAGGAGTTGGAGTTGCCTCAGCAACTACAGTATCATCGGCAGGAGTTTCAGCAGCAAAAACCAAAAGGGAATTGCCGAGCAAGCCGATTAAGCAAAATATAATAACTAGTCCGCGCAAATATTTGTTGATTAACATAGATAAAAATCCTTTCGCAGAAACCATAATGCTATGAATACTTGTGGTTGGTTTCTGACTAATGTGCTATATATAGTATAAAGGAAAGTAATAAATGTGGCAAATATAATTTAAAAACGTGCAAATACAGTGAAATTCTATTGACAAGGACTAATGAGAATAAGTATACTGATTATTAGGAAAAAGCAAAGACGGAGACAGTAGGTTATATCTGAAATTTCAGCGAGTCGGAGATGGTGTAAGTTCGATATTAGAAGATATAAAAGAAAATCACTCCTAAGCTGCAAATCTGAAAGAGTAACTTTGAGTAAGAGATGTCGGATCCCCCGTTAAAAGGAACGCATATAAAGGGATACTTTTGAAGACCCAAGTATGGAGTATGAGGTGGTTGCGAAATCAGAAATTTTCGTCCTTTTGCAAGGGCGATTTTTTATTGGAGGAAAACAGATGTATAGCAAGGTATCGACTGATTTAAAGTTTGTTGAAAGAGAGAAAAACATCGAGAAATTTTGGCGCGATGAGAAAATTTTTGAAAAGAGTATGGAGAACCGCGAAGGAGGAGAGACATATACTTTTTATGATGGACCACCAACGGCCAATGGGAAGCCACATATTGGACATGTGCTGACGCGTGTTATTAAGGATATGATTCCGCGATATCACACGATGAAAGGGCAGATGGTTCCGCGAAAAGCGGGATGGGATACACATGGATTGCCAGTTGAGCTTGAAGTAGAAAAGCTACTTGGCCTTGATGGTAAAGAACAGATTGAAGGGTATGGCTTGGAGCCATTTATTAAGCATTGNAAAGAAAGCGTTTGGAAGTATAAGGGAATGTGGGAAGACTTCTCGGATACGGTTGGCTTTTGGGCGGATACAGACANCCCATATGTTACTTACTATGATGATTATATTGAATCTGAATGGTGGGCGCTTAAAACTATCTGGGACAAAGGACTCTTATATAAAGGACATAAGATTGTGCCATATTGCCCACGGTGTGGAACACCACTTTCAAGCCATGAGGTGGCACAAGGATACAAAGACGTCAAAGAGCGTTCAGCGATTGTACGCTTTAAAGTTAAAGATGAAGATGCATACATCTTAGCGTGGACGACGACACCATGGACATTACCATCAAATGTTGGGCTTTGTGTAAACCCAAACGAAAAATATGTCAAAGTCAAAGGCGCTGATGGGATGACTTATTATATGGCAGAAGCATTGGTTGAAAAGGTTCTTGGCGAAGATGCACAAATTCTAGAAAACTATGTCGGCAAAGATTTGGAATACAAAGAATACGAACCACTATTTGATTTTCAAAAAGTTGATAAAAAAGGATTCTTTGTTGTTTGTGATACATATGTAACTTTAAGCGATGGTACCGGTGTAGTTCATATAGCACCAGCTTTTGGTGAAGATGATAATAAAGTCGGCAAGAGATACGACTTGCCATTTTTACAAATGGTTGATGAAAAAGGGGAAATGACACAAGAGACCCCATGGGCAGGAATTTTCTGCAAGAAAGCAGACAAAGAAATTCTGGTGGATTTAGAAAAAAGAGGATTACTTTTCGATGCACCGAATTTTGAACATAGTTATCCACATTGTTGGCGTTGTGACACGCCACTCATTTACTATGCTCGTGAATCTTGGTTTATTAAGATGACCGAAGTAAAAGAGGATTTGATTCGCAACAACAACACCATCAACTGGATTCCTGAAAGCATTGGTAAGAAACGCTTTGGCGATTGGCTAGAAAACGTCCAGGATTGGAGTATTAGCCGTGATCGCTATTGGGGAACGCCGCTTAACGTATGGGAGTGTTCTTGCGGGCATATGCATGCGATTGGAAGTCGAGAAGAATTGCAATCGTTATCTGAAAACTACAAAGAAGGTGTTGAACTACATAGACCGTTTATAGATGAGATAACCATTAAATGTGAGAAATGTAGCCAAGAGATGAAGCGCGTGCCAGAGGTTATTGATTGCTGGTTTGATTCAGGTGCGATGCCTTTTGCGCAACACCATTACCCATTTGAAAACAAGGAACTTTTTGAAGCGCAATTCCCAGCGCAGTTTATTTCTGAAGCAGTTGACCAGACAAGGGGATGGTTTTATTCGTTACTAGCGATATCGACCTTGCTGTTTAACAAAGCACCTTATGAAAATGTAATCGTGCTTGGACACGTTCAAGATGAAAATGGCCAGAAGATGAGCAAATCAAAAGGCAACGCAGTTGACCCATTTGAAGCATTAGATGCATATGGAGCAGATGCAATCCGTTGGTATTTCTATGTAAATAGTGCACCGTGGTTGCCAAATCGTTTTCACGGCAAAGCGGTTGTGGAAGGACAGCGCAAATTCATGGGAACCTTGTGGAACACCTACGCGTTCTTTGTTCTTTATGCAGAGATTGACCAGTTTGACCCAACAAGCTATAGCTTAGAGTATGACAAATTGCCAGTTATGGACAAATGGTTGCTATCTAAGTTAAATACTTTAATTAAGACGGTTGATGATAATTTGGCAAACTATCGTATTCCAGAAAGCGCTAGAGCATTGCAAGAATTTGTTGATGAGATGAGTAATTGGTATGTTCGCCGTAGCCGTGAACGATTCTGGGCAAAAGATATGCCGCAAGACAAGATTAATGCGTATATGACCTTGTATACAGCGTTAGTTACGGTTTGTAAAGTAGCAGCACCGCTGATTCCTTTTATGACAGAGGAAATATATCAAAACCTTGTTAAAAACGTTGATGCAAATGCGCCAGAAAGTATTCACCTTTGTGATTATCCAGTGGCAAATGAAAAATGGATTGATAAAGAATTAGAGACCAATATGAGCAGACTTTTGGAAGTGGTAGTTATGGGACGGGCATGTCGCAATACTGCTAACATTAAGAACCGTCAGCCGATTGGCGCGATGTATGTTAGAGCGGACTTTATGCTTTCGGACTTTTACAAGGAAATCATTGAAGAAGAATTAAATGTCAAAGAAGTTATCTTTAAAGATGATGTGGCAGAGTTGATTACATATGCCTTTAAGCCACAATTAAAAACAGTTGGGCCAAAATATGGCAAGCTACTGAATCAGATTCGTCAAACCTTGAGCAGCATCGATGGCAATGAAGCGATGGCAAAGCTCACACAGACAGGACAGCTTGAGTTTGATTTTGATGGGGAAGCGGTTGTCTTGACCGAAGAAGACTTGCTGGTTGAGACAGCACAAAAAGAAGGATATGTATCAGAAGCCGACAACAACTTAATGGTGGTACTTGATACCAACTTAACACCAGAACTCTTAGAAGAAGGATTCGTTCGTGAAATCGTTAGTAAAGTACAAACTATGCGTAAAGAAGCGGACTTTGAGGTGACGGACAGAATCAAGTTTAGCCTCAAAGGCAACAAAGTGATTGAAGATATCATCAAAGGACATGAAGAACAGATTAAAGAGGAAGTTTTAGCGCAAGAGATAAATATAGGTGAAACTGCAGGATTTGAAAAAGAGTGGAATATTAATTCTGAGAAAGTGACCTTTGCTGTTTCAAAGGCGTAAAGCATAGGAGAGTGAACATGTTAAACGAACATTTTAGTAAAGAAGAGTTCAAGAAAAGCGTACAAGACAACGCCAAGAAATTATATCGCAAGACGATAGAGGAGGCGACTCCTCAGCAGGTTTTCCAAGCGGTATCGTATGCGGTCAAGGAAGTAATTATAGATAATTGGATGAAGACCCAAGAAATTTTCAAAAAGGAAGATCCCAAGACAGTTTATTATATGTCGATGGAGTTTCTAATGGGACGTGCGCTAGGAAATAACTTGATTAACTTAACGGCATATCAAGAAGTAAGAGAAGCACTTGATGAAATGGGATTTGATATCAATGCCATTGAAGACGAAGAACCAGACGCAGCCCTTGGTAACGGTGGTCTTGGTCGTTTAGCGGCGTGCTTTTTGGATTCACTAGCGACGATGGGATATAGTGCCTATGGTTGTGGTATCCGCTATCGCTATGGGATGTTCAAACAAGAGATGAAGGATGGCTATCAAGTAGAGGTGCCAGATAACTGGCTCAAAGATGGGAATCCTTTTGAAATCCGTCGCCCTGAATATGCCAAGGAAATTAGATTTGGCGGGCATACAAGCACAAAATACAACGAAGAAACTGGCAAAAATGAATTCGTTCACGAAGGCTACCAAAACGTATTAGCGATACCATATGATATGCCGATTGTGGGATACAACAACGAAATAGTGAATACTCTTCGCATCTGGGATGCACAGGCGATTGAAGATTTCCAGTTGGATTCGTTTGATAAAGGAGATTATCGCAAGGCGGTTGAACAAGAGAACCTTGCTCGTAATATTGTCGAAGTACTTTATCCGAATGATAACCACTATGCGGGCAAAGAACTGCGATTAAAGCAACAATATTTCTTTGTGTCGGCGAGTATTCAAGCCGCTATAGAAAAATACAAGAGTGTGCATGATGATATTCATAAGTTGCACGAAAAAGTCACTTTCCAGATGAATGATACACATCCAACAGTGACGGTAGCTGAACTTATGAGAATATTGATGGACGATGAAGGGCTAGAGTGGGACGAGGCATGGGCATTAACCAACAAAACTGTTGCCTATACTAACCACACGATAATGGCAGAAGCGCTTGAAAAGTGGCCAATCGAATTATTTTCGAGCCTGCTACCAAGGGTTTACCAAATAGTTGAAGAGATTAACCGTCGCTTTGTGGGAGAAATCCGTGCAAAATATCCCGGCAATGAAGAAAAAGTCAAAAAAATGGCAATTCTTGAAGGTGGGCAAGTTAAGATGGCGCACTTAGCGATATATGGTGGATATTCGGTTAATGGTGTGGCAAGATTGCACACGGAAATTCTAAAGACACAAGAACTGAAAGATTTCTATGAGATGATGCCAGAGAAATTCAACAACAAGACAAATGGCATCACCCAACGTCGCTTTTTGCTTCATGGCAACCAGCAGTTGGCAAAATGGGTGACAAATCATATCGGCGACGAATGGATTACTGATTTGGCAAAGATTGAAAAAGTTGCATTTTATGCAGATGATCCAAAAGAACAAGAAGAGTTTATGGATATCAAATATCAAAACAAGGTACATTTGGCAAAGTATATCTTGGAGCATGAGGGAATTGAAGTAGACCCGCGCTCGATTTTTGATGTGCAGGTAAAGCGATTGCATGAGTATAAACGTCAGCTGATGAATATTTTACATGTTATGTATTTGTATAATAAAATCAAGCAAAATCCAGAAATGGAATTCTTCCCAAGAACATTTATCTTTGGAGCGAAAGCAGCAGCAGGATATCACCGCGCGAAGTTGACGATTAAGTTGATTACCTCGGTAGCAGACGTGATTAATAATGATGACTCGATTAAAGGTAAGCTAAAAGTAGTCTTTATTGAGAATTATCGTGTAAGCAATGCGGAAATGATTTTTGCAGCAGCGGATGTGTCAGAGCAAATTTCAACGGCAAGCAAAGAAGCGTCAGGAACAGGTAATATGAAATTCATGCTAAATGGTGCACCGACGATTGGGACAATGGATGGAGCCAATGTTGAAATTGTTGAGGAAGTAGGAGAAGAAAATGCCTTTATCTTTGGGCTTTCAGCACAAGAAGTCATCAATTTCGAAAATAACGGTGGATACGACCCAGGGTCTTACTTTGACAACGATGCAGACATTCGCCAAGTGCTGACGTCACTGATTGACGGAACATATGCGCAGGATAAAGAGTTATTTAGGGATATCTATGATTCGCTACTTAACACAAATAGTAGCGACAGGGCAGATACATACTTCATCTTGGCAGACTTTAAAGACTATGCCAGAGCGCACGGTGAAGTTGAAGTAGCATACCGTGATAGTGCTAGATGGGCAAAGATGGCGATGATGAATGTCGCAAAATCAGGGAAATTTACTTCGGATAGAACGATTGAAGAGTATGCTGATGAGATTTGGAAGATTAAACCAGTGACGATGGGATAAATGGAGAATCTCGACGAGGGCTTGCGTTTTATAAATATAAAAAAGGACTACTACGTGCAAGTAAACTTGCGTAGTTGTCCTTTTTTGTATTTGCATGGTTTAATGCTAGCTGAAGTAGCGG
>JGI994J12354_10002107_pt1 | contig 19743 bp, 24 predicted proteins | sample IntmicLarv3ML3BL_FD_12354 | JGI IMG/M metagenome (IMG submission 12354)
CCACACGCTTGCGAACATAGCATGTTTGCAATATCTGCTTAACCGCGGAGCGAGCGGCTATCTGCACGGCGATGATCGCACGGTGACTGCGTTCTCTGAAAAGCTTAAACTCCCCGAACGCGAAAGCGGTACAGTATCAGTATTCGCCTATGGCGGGGATGCCTATGGAGTGACGGAAATCGGGCTTAAATACCCGCTTGACAATGCTCATGTGACGACCGATTTTCCCATTGGCGTGAGCAATGAGTTCGTTGGAAAGCCTGTTAAGATAACGGTTGAGCGGGGAACGCTTTTGGCGATGTATCCTACACTTTAATAGTAAAAACCTCTGATATGTATATCAGAGGTTTTTTGTTTGTCTAACAGAACACTTCCCAATAGTGGTTTAACTTTGCTTTGTCGGGCAGCATTTCCATTACTCCGAATTCGGGGTCGTAATATTTTCCCTTGAAATATAGGGACCAATGCCCATATCCCGGCAGCTCCATGCTCAGTATACAGCATTCAGGCAAAACTATTTCGTCAGTATATTTCAAGTGCTTTGCTGTTTTCAGCCCGTAGTACTTTAGTGTTTCCCTCATCAAGAGCACGTCCGTTCCCTTGTCGTTTTTCATAACATCTATGACTTCGTCAACCGAAACTCCCGCAAGCATTGCAATGACCGACTGCCCGCAAAGATACTCTGTTGGTTGTTCAATATACTTTATCGAATCAATTTTTCGTATCGGATTTTTATAGCTATACGGGCTTATCGCAGGTGGAGTATAATCATACTCCTCTGCGAAAACGTGCCTCTGGCTTATGAACGCCTCTCTTGACATGCGAAATTGCGTGGTAGTATCAGGAGCATCAGGTTTTTGGGATTTCGGAAAATAGTTATATATCTCAAAGCCATAATCGGACAGCATTCGATACTTTTTCTGCTCGCTGTTTTTTGCGTTCAGCACAACGTATTCTGTTTTTACTCCGAAAAACGCAAAGTGCATGAGTATTTCGAGTATCTCCAGTTCTAACTCCGCATTTTGATAAGCGAAAAGCAGCCATGGTTGAACAAAAACGCGCTTGTTAATTTTGTGTCCCATCGCTCTGTCAAATGTTGCCCAGCCAATTGGCTTTTGCGTGTCTTTACTGACAATCAGCAAGCAAGTGTTGCCCTTGATTGTGTCTTTGTTTAGCTTTTCAGCGTCCTCAAGTGTGCAAATGTTAGAATACGGCGAAACTGGCTCTTGCTTATCATAAGCTTTGACAAGAGCGAAAACGTCCGATGTATCGGCCTCTGTAAATGGTCTTATGATAGTTCTTGCTGTTTCTAAAGTTGGATACATTTCAGTTCTCCAATGACTTACAAGCATAAGTATAACATGGTTGCAAATTCCAGTCAAGATTGTTGACTATAACATAAATCTGTGATATACTACCATAATAATCTAAAAGAAAGTACTACACGAGGAATATATGGAACTTTGCACAGAGGCAACCCGTGCCGAATACGATAATTTTGTTTGGAACTGCCCCAAGGGGCACTGGTATCAAGCGCCCGAGTGGGGCGACGTGAAGGCTCTTTGGAAATGGGTCGGAATAATCCGCCGCGACGACAGCGGAAAAATCAAAGGAGTCATGTCACTTTTAATCCGCAGAACTAAACTTTTCGGAGCAAGCCTTGTCTATGCTCCGCGCGGACCTGTGTGTGACCCGAACGACAGCGAAACGATAACCGAACTTATTAATGATGCAAAAGAAGCGGCGAAGCGTTATAAGGGCTATGCTCTTTTAATCGACCCTGATATTGACATCGAGAACAAAGAGTTCGCTGACACTATTTTCGGGCTTGGCTTTAAGAGAGAAAAGCCCCACGGAGAGTGGGGCGGTTTTCAGTCACAATACGTTTTCCGCATTGACATGGGCGGTAAAAATGAAGAGGAGCTTTTGGCTTCTTTCCATCAAAAAACCCGATATAACATTCGTCTTGCAGAGCGCAAGGGAGTAGTTGTAACAATCGAGTCGCCTGACATGCTTCCTGAATTTCACGAACTTATGATTACGACAGGACAGCGCGACGGGTTCACGATTCGTCCGCTTAGCTATTTCCAAAAGATGATGGAAATCATGGGCGAACACACTCGTCTTTACATCGCAAAATATAACGATGTCATCGTTGCGGGCGCGATTGCCGTTCACTACGGCGACAAAGTGTGGTACGCTTACGGGGCTTCGAGCAACGAGTACCGCAACGTTATGCCGAACTATCTTGTACAGTGGAAAATGATACAGTGGGCGTGCGAAAACAACTGCCGCATATACGATTTTATCGGGGTTGCGAGCACTCTTGATGACGGACTTTACCGTTTCAAAAAGGGATGGGGCGGAGAACTTAACACGTTTATAGGAGAGCTTAAGCTAAGTTTGAAGCCGTGCTCTGACTTCGTATTGACGAACGGACTTAATGGATATCTTAAAGTTAGAAAACTATTGAAGCGTAAGAAATAGGAAAGGAATATAATGGAACTTTGCACAGAGGCAACCCGTGCCGAATATGATGATTTTGTTTGGAACTGCCCTAAGGGACACTTGTATCAATCATACGACTGGGGCAGCGCTAAACCAGCTTGGAAATGGATCGGAATAATCCGACGTGATGAGAGCGGCAAAATCAAAGGAGTAATGTCGCTTCAAATCCGCAGTACAAAATTTTTCGGTGCGAGCCTTGTCTATGCTCCGCGCGGTCCTGTGTGCGACCTAGACGACAGTACTACAGTGACTGAACTTATAAGTGATGCGAAAGAGGTGGCGAAGCTTTACAAAGGCTATGCTCTTTTGATTGACCCGGATATAATCGAGCCGGATATTGACAGCAACAGCAAAGCCTTTGCCGACACTGCATTCGGGCTTGGCTTTAAGAAAGTAAAACCCTACGGAAGGTGGGGCGGTTTTCAGTGCAAATACGTTTTTCGCATCGACATGGGCGGCAAAACTAAAGAGGAGGTTTTCGCTTCTTTCCACCAGAAAACCCGCTATAACATTCGCCTTGCAGAGCGCAAGGGAGTAGTAGTAACAGTTGAATCGCCTGACATGCTCCCCGAATTTTACAAGCTTATGATTACGACAGGACAGCGTGATTGTTTTGATATTCTTCCGCTTAGCTATTTCCAAAAGATGATGAAAATCATGGGCGAGCGAGCGCGACTTTATATCGTGAGATACAATGATGTTATCGTTGCGGGAGCGCTTGCCGTTCACTACGGCGATAAAATGTGGTACGCTTACGGAGCTTCGAGCAACGAGCACCGCAATGTTATGCCGAACTATCTTATGCAGTGGAACATGATACAGTGGGCGTGCGAAAAGAACTGCCGCATATACGATTTCATCGGGGTGGCAACGACGCTTGACGACGGGCTTTACCGCTTCAAGAAAGGCTGGGGCGGAGAACTTAACACGTTTATAGGAGAGCTTAAACTCAGTTTGCGACCGTGCTCTGACTTCGTTTTAACGAATGGACTTAACGGGTATATGAAAGTCAAAAAGCTATTAAAGCGCGGAAAATAAAAAAAACTCCCTAGGCATAAAGCCTAGGGAGTTTTTTGATACAATCAAAAACTAGCTCTTTTTATCCACGATAAAAAAACATATATTATATATGCAAAGCATTCCGCCGACAGCTATACAACAGGTTTTCACAACAAGTTCCTCGCCATGAAGCGAGCCGAGAAAACCGCCAATCAAAAGACCGGCAACCGTAACCCAATATGTAAGTTGGAAAGCAGATTTTGAAACAGATACCGCTCTCTCATCGGTGCGCTTTATGTACTCCTTTTTCAGCTTTTCAGGATTTTTTAGTATAATCAGAGTTTGCACAAATGTGGCTATTCCTGCGCCGATAAATCCAAGCGATGTTCCCAACTGAAATCCCGCTGAAAAATCTTTCACTAAAGGTTCATTCAGCAAAAAGTAAATCGCCATTGCCGCCCCGAGAGCGGCGATAAAAATGCTTATCACAAGCTTGATTTTGCGCTGTGCTCTAAATTTTTGTTCAGTCATTTTCGTTCTCCTCAAAAATAAAAACTTCTTCGATTGTTTTGCCAAAATATTTGGCAATTTTGTTTGCAAGAGGCAAACTTGCGATGTATTTGCCGTTTTCAATTGAGATTATCGTTTGGCGAGTTACTCCGACGGCAGTTGCAAGCTCCTCCTGCGTGATTTTAAGCGGCTTTCTAAGCCACGGTATGTTCGTTTTCACATATGTTCTCCTGTATAAAAAATTAAGTAAAGTGCACTTTACTTTAATAGTATAGCACGCTTTACTTAATTTGTCAAGCTTATTTTACAAATTTATATCAAAAGCTGTCGAAGCTTCAGCAAAAGTTTCTTCTCCTGCCTGCATACTGCGACCTGATTAAGCCCCAGTTCTTTTGCTGTTTGCGTCTGCGTTTTACCTTTGAAAAATCTTAGAGCAATGAAAATCTGCTCTTCCTTTGAAAGCTTTTCTATCACCTGCTTTAGTGCGAGATTTTCTATAATCCCTTCTTGTTCGCCCTCTTCGGCAATGTCGAACTCCGAGTTCTCGTCGTCCTCCCCTGCGGTCAGCGAAAGCGGTGCAGAGCAAACCGTAAGCGCTTCTGAAAGCTGCTCCGCTGAAACTTCAAGCAAGGCAGCGAGCTCTGAAATCGTTGGCTCTCTTGCGTTTGTTTTAAGGAAATTTTCTTTCTCTCTTGCTGCTCGCATAGAAAGCTCTTTTAGGGTTCGGCTTACCTTTATCGCACCTCCCTCGCGGAAAAGACGGCGCATTTCACCCAAAATCACAGGCACAGCATAGGTAGAAAACTTGAAGCCGCGACTTTCATCAAAGCCGTCAACGGCTTTGATGAGCCCTACCATTCCTGCGGATGCTATGTCGTCATACTCAATTCCGCGGCCTGTAAAGCGCCGTGCAAGCGAGTGCACAAGAGAAAGATTTTCCGTAATCTTCTGCTCTCGTGTCATTGCTTCGCAGAGATTTTCTTTGTCATAATAACCGTCGTGCCTTTGCCGACACGCGAGAGTACTCGCAGAGAGTCCATAAAGCTTTCCATGACCGAAAAGCCAAGCCCTGCTCGTTCTGTTTCTGGCGAGGAACTCCACATGGGTTCGCGCGCCTGAGGAATATCCGTTATCCCCTTGCCGTTGTCGCGAATTCTTATGTAAGCAATGTTGCCCGACAGGATTTTGCAATATATATAGACCACTCCGATTTTGTCGCCGTACCCGTGGACAATCGCATTCGTAACCGCCTCTGACACGGCGGTTTTTATGTCGTTAAGCTCTTCCAATGTTGGGTCAAGCGAACTGAAAAACGCAGACACTGACACACGGGAAAAGCTTTCGTTTTGGCTTTTGCTTGGAAAAGCCAACCTCATTTCATTTTTAACGTCCATTATGTATTCTTCCTTTTTATTGTTAGTTACGCAATCTTAAACAAAACATCTATTCCGCCTAGTTTTAGCATTCGCGCCACATAAGCGGACGTGTTCTCGATTTTTATCTCTCCGCCGAGTGCCGTCATAGCCTTGTAGCGACCCATGACGAGGCCGATTCCGCTGCTGTCGATGAAGCCCACTCCTTCAAAGTCGAGAACCAGCACTCTCGGGCGAATGTTTGCAATCTGATAATCAAGCTTCTCTCGCATGATTTTCGCGCTGTGGTGGTCGATGTCACCGCGCAGGAACGCCGCGAGAGTGTCGTTTTCAAGTATAAAGTCAACCATTTTCACTTTCCTTATAATAATTTAGCTTTTATTATAATACTATTATTGTCAAAAATTTGTCGGATTATGCACGTTGCCAAGTGATTATAATCACTTGGCAACGAAAAAAAGCTCCTGCCTTAACGGCAAGAGCTTTTTCAGTGTGTGTTGACTTTAAGTCAACACACACTATTCGCTGCTTTTTTTCACTCGGAACACTGCGCGGAGTATTCCCGCAAGAAGTTTCGGACTTTTGATAACTATGATTTTCATACCATAATCTCCATATGATGACTATTTCTTGAAAACAAGGGATACTCCGCAGATGATAAGAACAACGGCGCAAATGGCAAGTAATGAGCTTATCGAGCATGTAAGAACTAAAAGTACCACTCCCCCAAGCACAATTGCCAATTTTCCGAAAAAACTTGTTTTCTTTTTACACCTACGCATAATCCCACCTTGTTTTCTTAGTTATAGTATTCATACTTCGAACATTCGGTGAATAAACATTACTAGTACAATACAAAAAGGAATCTGAATTCTATGGAAGAACAATATTTTGACATCCCCATGCATGTCGAGCCCGACCTCCCTCCGAAAGAGCGCAAACACGGCGGACTTTTTACGAAGATAATAACTGTACAGTGCGGAGCGGTTATTGTTCTTTTGATTTTGCTTGCCTCTGTTCGCCTTTTTTCGTACGGAACGTATGAAAAAATCGCCGAAATATACAAAGCCTCGTTTTTTACTACTTACGATTTCACAGAAAAATGCGAGGACGTTTTCAAAAGTATAAACGACTTTTTCCAAAAAGACGATATAGAACCGAACTTTTCGGAGCCGACCTCTTCTGCGCCGGAAGACAGTTCTTCCTATTCAGAAGAACTTGAAAACTCAACGACAGATGAATCAGAAACTTTCGAAGCTTCGTCAGAAGCATTTGCTTGACGACAAAGGAATTTCAGTAAATCTACAAGGCACGAACGTCACCGTTTCCGTTCTGCTTTTCGGACTTTTGGCAGTGTATCTTTTCACTCTGCCACCTGAAAGCGGAGCGCGCGACATCATCATATTCGGATTTTTAGGCGGAGTAATCCACGAACTCGGACATCTTATCGCTTTCTTTATTGTCGGAAGCAGACCAAAAAGCATTTCGATTTCGCTCTGCGGCATTCGGCTTGAGCCCTCGGGTGAAATCCTAGGCTGCCGCAAAGAGTTTTTCACCTTGATTTCAGGGCCTCTTTTTAACCTCGTCACAGCGTTAATCTTTTGGAAAACGACACCTATCGCTTCGGTCAGCCTTACTTTGATGCTCTTCAATCTTTGCCCTGTGCATCCGCTTGACGGTGGACGCATACTTGCGCTTTATCTGCCTGCGAAGTTTTGCCGAGGGCTCTCGAGTGTGTTTTTGGGGCTTGGGCTCGTTTTCGGAGCATATCTTGCCTTTGCGCATGGAAATTATTCACTTATTATCACTTCAATATACCTGATTTTTATTCAATAGGACAAAATTTATGAACTTTTTACCCGAAGGACGCGGTTGTGAAAATATTTTTATCAAAGGAGGAATTGTCGAAGGAACGGTAATATCGCTTGACGGTGTTCTTAATATGATGGTCGATTTCGGAAACGGAAATTTCGGAGTTATTCCCCGCGACGAGGGCGCAATCGGAATTGACAGCGGCGAAACGAAAGAAATCGCTCTTATAAGCCGCACGGGCAAGCCTGTTCGCGGAGTGGTTATGTCCACCGACCCGCTTGTTGTTTCGCGGAAAATGCTCCAAAAAGCGTGCCTGAATCAGCGCATAAGCAAGCTTATCGCGGGGGATATTATCGAAGCGAGGGTCACTCATCTTGAAAGCTATGGAGCATTCGTCGACATAGGCTGTGGCATTCCGTCGCTTCTGCCGATAGACAGCATTTCAGTGTCCAGAATAGCTCACCCGAGCGACAGACTTTCGGTAGGAGATGACATTTTCGCAGTAGTGAAATCTGTCATGCCTGACGGAAAAATCACTATCTCTCAAAAGGAGCTTTTGGGAACGTGGGAGCAAAACGCAAGCCGTTTCGCCGCCGGCGAAACGGCGACAGGGATAGTGCGTTCGACAGAAAACTATGGGATATTTATCGAGCTTACTCCGAACCTCGCGGGGCTTGCGGAGTACCGTGACGGAATTTTTGCCGACGATGTCGTAAGCGTGTTCATAAAGAGTTTAATTCCTGAAAAGATGAAGGTAAAGCTTGCTATTGTAGGGCGACTTGAGGACATGGAATATCCTCCTGACCCGCGTTTCGCAGGCGAATATTACATATCAAGCGGACATCTTGACCACTGGAAATATTCGCCTGAGGGCTGTGTGAAAACTATCGAAAGTATATTCTGACAAAAAAGCTCCACACTAAAGATATATTCTTTTAGTGCGGAGCTTTTTATATGAAACGAATAATCGCAGTTATACTGATTTTTTCCTCTGTCCTTGTCTTTGCCTCGTGCAAAAGCAAAGATAAATCCTCTGAAGAAGAGAGCGTGAGTGTCAGCAGAGATGACACTCTGCCGACGAATGAGCCGCAGGAAAATGTGCCTATTGACGGGCTTTCGGACAAGAAATTCGGCTGGGGTCTTGGCAAAAGCAGAAATGAAAAAAATATTCCGACTGATGCTATCAACGCCTTTGAAAAATACGGAAAGTATAATTCGATGTTTTTGGGCGGCAATCCCGACAAGATTTATCTAACTTTTGACCAAGGATATGAAGAGGGCTATACCTCGAAAATTCTTGACGTTCTTAAAGAAAAGCACGTTCCTGCTGTGTTTTTCTGCACCGCTGATTATGTCAGGGACGAGCCCGAACTCATTCGCAGAATGATTGACGAGGGGCACGCCATCGGCAATCACACGGTGAATCACCCTTCTATGCCTGACATATCGGCAGAGGTCTGTGCGCAGGAGATTACCGATCTGCACAACATGGTTCTTGAGGAGTTCGGCGAAACTATGACGCTCTTTCGTCCTCCGATGGGAGAGTTTTCAGAGAAAACTCTTGCGATAACGAAAAACTGCGGGTATAAAAGCGTTTTCTGGTCGTTCGCGTATGCCGACTGGGATACTAAAAAGCAACCCGAGATAGAACCGAGCAAAAAGAAAGTGATAAACGCCGCTCATCCCGGTGCGATATATCTTCTGCACGGAGTAAGCTCGACCAACACTGAAATTTTGGGCGATGTGATTGACGGCATTCGCTCGAAAGGCTTCGAGTTTGATTTGGTGAAATAGAGGGTTACTCAATCAACTCATATCTTTGAACGAACTGTTTTGGGAGCGAGTAAACCTCTAAAGCTATTATTTCTGCCTGTCCGAAAACGTTACTGCAAAAGGCGCGTTCCATTGCCTTTTGCAGTTCTTTTACCTTTATAATTCCGATTGTCGAGTGTATAACAGGACTGTCGTTTGAGATAGAATTGAACTCTCCGACGCCTGTGCAATATTCTTCGTACTTCTCGTGGAAGCTATAATAAAAATCGACAAACGGCTTTGAGTGAGCGGGTTCAAGGCACAGAACCGCGGTTTCGCTATGCTCGCCGCCGGGCGGGAGGATGCTTAGCGAATGGAGTGCTATTTTCATCTTTTTGTGCTTAGAAGAAAAATTAGACGTCCACTTGCAAAGCGGCTCTTTATCAAAATTTTCATAAGCCGCAATAGTAATATGCGGCGGCCAATCGGGAATGGAATATCCTGCGACTGCTAAGTCGTTTTGCAGATTTATTATTTTTTGCTCGGTTTCTTCGTCAAGTCGGGCTATGACAACGTAATTGCTCATTTTGTTACCTCCAACACTTGTTTCGCTAACTCTTCTGTTGGTTTTGTTCCGTCCACTCGCAACAGCGGACAGCTTAGCAGTTTGAACCATTCTTCATGCAATTTTCTGCACCGCTGTGGCGGGCTGTTTGTGTCATATGTTTTTGCCCACTCGATAAATTCAGTGTGAGTTTCATACATGTCACCGCCCTGCTGAATCCGCTTGCCGAATCGCTGAAATTCTCGCTTTTTGAGCCTTTCAATGCGAACTTCTGTGGGCGTGTCAACGAACACGACCAAGTCAAACCGAGGAATAAAAACGTCGCCCCACATTCCGAGCGCCCCGCTTATAGCACATTTTGGATATTTCTGAATATCCTGTTTCAACAAAGCAACACGCTCTTCACGCGGACGCGACTGAACAAACGGCGGGTCTGTCGACTCCCAAAAATAGTCGTCAGTGTCAAGCCACTTATAGTCGTACTCCCGCTCTAAAGCTTGCGCCAAAGTGGTCGTGCCTGCGCCCGATGCTCCGATGATGAGTATGATATTGCTCATTTCGCTTCCCCTACTCTCTCTTCAAGCTCCCGAACACACGCCCCAACGTCCTCAGGGCAGTGAGCGTCCGAGGATGTTTGTATTTTCACTCCATGTTTTTGCAATGCTGCTATCATTTCGGCGTTCATGCCAAGCTCTGCGGTGTCGGGGCAACGGCGGTAACTGCCGCCGTTTTGCTCTGCGTACATATCGTTTTTCGCAAGAGCCTCGGCAAGGGAGTTATAGCAAGCGTTCAGCGGAAATGTCGGCTTATGCCCGAACAGTTTCACGCAATCGGGATGAGCAATTCCGTCATATATGCCGCTGTTTGCGAGGTCAATACTCGTCTGAAAATAGCGACGATAGACCTCGTCAACGTCCACTCCCGCCCAATGTTCGGGCTTGTGGTCGAACGCGAAATTGTCAATAAAATGCACGCTCCCGACGAGAAAATCAATATTTATACTTTTTGTAATATCGCGAACCAGTTCCTCAAATTCTTTGAAATAGCACACTTCCAAGCCGAATTTGATTTTCACTCGCCATTTTTTCCGCTTCGCTTTTTCAACTAACTGTATATAATCTGAAAGTCGCAATACTCCTGCTTTGCGGTTGAACCATTCGCTTATATATTCACTCGCAGAGCAAACCCCGCCGTACATAGGAACGAATTCCTCAAAGCGATAACAATGCTCTAAAAGCCATATTTCATCTATATTTCTGCTGATGGCTGTATCCACGAATTTCTCAATCCAATCGAGCGTGTAGTTGCCCTTCTCGATGTGAATATGACAGTCAAGACGGCTCACTTAAAGTTCGACCTCTACGCCGCCGTAGGGGCGGATTGACAGCACGTGGCAGCTTCCCGCACCGAACACTGCTTCCATTTGGCTCTTGAAAGTGTCAACATACTCAAGCGGCACAAAGTTCTGTGTCGTTCCGCCGAAACCTCCGCCATGAACGCGGCAGGCTCCGTTTCCGTTTAACATAATTTCTGACAGAGCAAGCGCTAAGGTTATTCCTTGGTTTGCGATAGTTTCATGCGAATAGATATTTTGCAGATATGCCACACTGCTTTGTCCGCTTGCGTTTACTATGTCAAAAAACTTCTTCCAATCGCCTGCGGACACTGCTTCGACAAGAGAGTCAACCCGCTTGTTTTCCTCGAAGAAATGTAATGCTCTGACACATGCTCGGTCACCGAATTTTGCGCGGAGGTCGGGAAGAGCGGCATAGAAATCGCCTTCATTTACCTCGCTTAAAAATTTCACTCCCAAGTTTTCGCTTACCGCACGCATTTCGTTGGTAATCGCTGCATATTCATGAGTCAAATCGGCATGGTCTCCGCCGACATCAACAATGCAAAGCGCTGTTTCGCTCTTTGCGAAATCGCACTCAAGCGGAGTAACGACAGGATTTTCGGTCGAACTGAAATCGATGGATATAATTCCGCCGTGTGCTGATGCCATTTGGTCCATAAGTCCTGACGGCTTACCGAAATAAACATTTTCGGCATACTGCGAAATCTTCGCCTTGGTTGTTGCGTCCATGCTTCCGCCGCAGAACAACCCGTCAAGAATTGTGCAAATCAAAACTTCAAAAGCGGCACTACTTGAAAGCCCGCTTCCTTTCAGCACGTTGCTTGTAGTATACGCATTAAACCCTCCGATTTTGTAGCCAAGCTCTGCAAATCTTGCAACAACTCCGCGAATAATCGCGGCGGATTTGTTCTTCTCTTCCTCTACGGGAATAAGGCTTGCAGTGTTGATTTCGTCCTCGGGATAGCCCTCGCTTTTGATGTGAATTATGCCGTCATCACGCGGAACTACCACAGCGATTACATCAAGAGTTACCGCGCCTGCGACTGCTCTGCCGTGGTTGTGGTCGGTATGATTTCCGCATATCTCTGTCCGCCCGGGCGCAGAGAAAAATCTTGCTTTGTCAGCGGAGCAGTTGAAATAAGCCTCGAAAGCTTTTGTCACATCCTCATAGCGCTTTGCCGCAGAGGGAGAGTTATTGTAAAGTACATTTAATTTCATTTTGTTTTTATCCTTGCAATTGCACAAATTGTTTCATCATTTCTATAGACGATTATATCATCATACAAAGACACTGTCAAGATGTCGCCCGCCTTTGCTTCGGTCTTGTATTCTATATCGAATTCGGTTATTGCTCCGCCCGCGAGCTCTGCTGCGTAATCGGAATAAATCGTGTTATTAACGTGCTTATTCTGGTCGGTGTCGGTGAGCCTTACTGATATTTCTATAGTTTTCGTAGGTTCTTCCTTGGGCACTTTAATGCGAACTCGCTCGTTTTCTATTATACTCGGGGTATATATTCTGTATTTTTCCAACACTTCTTCAGGAGCTTTTATCGGCTTGCGGAGCGCGAGGTTCACCATGAACCAAAAGCTTGTGCACTCGGCGACTAGTTTATCTTCTGAATAGACGCAGTATCCGCGTTTCGAGAACAATCCGCCGAACTCGCCGATAAAGGTTTCTATACGAATAGTATTAAGATAACACAAGTCAGAGTGAACCCTAAGAGATATCGAATGCAGAAACCATACTGTTCCGCGCTCGTAAAGCCACGCAGAAGTTGCCCCCGCGTTGTCGCTTGCGCGAGTAGCGCAATCCTGCAAAACCCCAAGGAGCGACGAGGTTTTAAGCCTTCCGTTTTCGTCCTCGTCCGAGGTGCGAACTCTGTATATTTGTTCGAAATTTTTCATAATCTTTTCCTTTCCCGACACTTTCGTTCATAAATCCCTGCATACTCAATCCAACAAACGCAATGCAGCGGCATATTTTTGAATTGTAGCTTCTGCTTTTTCTATGTCCAAATTTGGATAAACGCCCACCTCAACCCCCTCGACCAAACAGCGAATTCCTCTCATTTGATAAAACGGAATGTCGCTTTTATATATGCGGTAAGAACCTTGCTCGCTGATAGGTTTTCCCGCCAGCTCCAAATATTGTTCACAGCTGAGTTCGTCATACGTGACGCGCTCCCGTCGCCTTATCTCACCGGAAGCGGCTTCTTCCGGAGTTTCAAGACCTTTAAGTCCGTCGTTGCGAAGTGTCATTTGCATGCGGTCAATTTCGCCGCCAATTTCTAAAGCTCGCTCTGTCTGCCCCGTAAGTTTCAACGCTCTCATCTCCATTCCCCAAAGGTCATAAAGATGCCAGAATTTCAGCCCATCCTTTTTAGGTGATATATCCGGTATAGGGAAAGTGTGTGTTACTTCAGCGCATTGAATAATAGTGTCATACGCGCCGTAAACATACAGCCAAACACATAAATCACAAAGCTCGTCCACAGCATTTTCCGCGTTTAATGTTTTGCGTTTAGCAAGCTTTTTGCAAAATTTTATTATGTTTTTCTTCGGCAGATTTTCTGCAATCTGAGTGAAAAAGTCAGTGATGTTTTCCATGTTGTTTTAAGTCCTCCATTTTTTAATTTAGTTTTGCCATAATACTCCGCACTCCGTTTTTGTCCTCGTCCGAAGTGCGGATTTTGTATGTTTGTTCAAAATTTTTCATAATCACCAAACCAATAACCAAATGCTTCCCAATCAATACCATCACTGCCTCTCCAAAAATCAACAGGGTATGCCCAATCCGAACTGCGGCTTGAACGCGGCGCAACGGCCAAATTGGTATATTCATAAAAAGACCCTTTGTGCTTTTTTGTATGCAATACTCCGCATACACCTAACGTATCAAGAATAAATCTGATTTTTTCACTTGCAGAAAGAGTGACACCCGCCTCTATCCCAATGCCATCTACTTTCATTTGGTTAACTAATGGTTTGAAAAAAGAAGCTTTTTTCAACTGCTTTTGAATGTCGCCAATTTTCGCTTCCGACTCTGCGGATTTTAGACATGCTATAATTTCTCTGAATATATTGAAATCATGTTCTGTAACACTTGGAGAATGTTCTAATCGGTTGATACGCCGCATATACATACAAACCACTGTTCCACTTAGAGTCGCTTAATGCAGATAGAAAAAATCTGTATAACGCTTTTTATCTGCGATCTCATATTCAAAAAACAGTTCTTTTATTGCTTCATCGTGTGTCAAAAAGTTTATCCTCCCAACATTTTCAAAACAGATTTTATTGAATTCTGAGCGTCCCCGACAATCTTGAACCTTTGCACATCGCCGTCTTTCGACTTGAAAGCAAGCATTCCCGACGTTTCTTTTATCTCAACAATTCCAAGCTCTGCCGCCTGAGCGCGAAGCAGGCTTATGTCCATAAGCTCGGAAATCTCGAGCGGCACTCCGCCAAAGCGGTCCTCAAGCTCTGCGACTAACTCGCGTTTGTCCTCTTCAGACTTGACACTGCTTATCTTTTTGTAAACGTCAAGACGCGACGAAAGCTCTGAAATATAGCTTTCGTCGATATGCGCGTTTATGTTTATCGACACTACGCACTCGACGCTCTCTTCTTTCGGCATTTCTCCGCGAAGCTTTGATGTTTCTTCCGAAAGCATTTGCAGATAGAGCTCGTACCCTACGTTTTCGAGGTGCCCGCTTTGTTCTCCTGATAAGATATTTCCTGCTCCGCGGATTTCCATGTCGCGAAGTGCAATGCGGAAGCCGCTTCCGAAGCGGGTGAACTCTTTGATTGCATTAAGCCGTTTTTGCTGCGTTTCAGAAAGCTGTTTATCTCTGCGATAGGTGAAATGAGCGTACGCCTGCCGGTCACTTCTGCCGACTCTTCCACGAAGCTGATACAACTGTGAAAGTCCCATGCGATCGGCATTTTCGATTACAAGAGTATTCACATTCGGCACGTCAATCCCCGTTTCGATTATGGTCGTGCATACCAAAATATCAATTTCTTTATCCAAAAGCTTTTTCCAAATCCCCGAAAGAGTGTACTCGTCCATCTGTCCATGAGCTATCGCGACTTTTGCTTCGGGGATTTTCTGCTGTATTTTCGCCGCAGTGTCTGCTATGCTTTCAATGCGGTTGTGTATGAAATACACCTGCCCTCCGCGGCGGAGTTCGCGGCGAATTCCGTCGATTATCACTCCTGCATTATACTCGGTCACGTACGTTTGTATAGGCAAACGCTTTGCGGGAGGCGTTTCAAGCACCGACATATCGCGGAAGTTTGACATAGCCATATTGAGCGTCCGCGGAATCGGAGTCGCCGAGAGCATAAGCCTGTCAACTCCTGCAAAAGTTTTCGAGAATGCCTCTTTATGCGACACTCCGAAGCGCTGTTCTTCGTCGATTATCGCCAGCCCGAGGTCTTTGAATTTCACATCCTGTCCCAGAATTCTGTGTGTTCCGATTATGATGTCGACTTTTCCCTCGGCAAGGTCGGCGACAATCTGTTTTTGCTTTTTCGGAGTGACAAATCTTGACAGCATTTCAACCCTCACAGGGAAGTCGGCGAACCGAGCGGTCGCCGTTCTCATATGTTGCCACGCAAGGATTGTTGTCGGACAAAGTATTGCGCACTGTTTTCCGTCAAGGACGCTCTTGAACGCCGCGCGGAGTGCTACTTCAGTTTTGCCGAACCCGACGTCGCCGCAAAGTAAGCGATCCATTGGATAGTTTTTTTGCATGTCGCCTTTTATTTCCTGTGTCGCACGAAGCTGGTCTTCGGTTTCGGGGAAGTCAAAGCTCTCTTCAAACTGCATTTGCCAGTCGCTGTCGGGGGAAAACGCAAAGCCGTGGCTTGCGGCACGCTTTGCATAAAGTCGTATGAGCTCGTGCGCGATGTCCTTTACCGCCGACCGAGCACGGGATTTCTGCTTGCCCCAAGTTGCTCCGCCAAGTTTGTGCAGGCGAACGGCAGAGCCCTCTGCCTTTCCGATATATTTGCTTAGCATATTCAGGCTTGTGGCGGGCACATAAAGCACGTCACTTCCTTGATATTTTATCTTGATGAAATCCTTTACAACTCCGAGCGTTTTCATCGTTTCAAGCCCTGCGAACTCGCCAATTCCGTGGCTTGCGTGCACCACGAGGTCACCGGGAGTGATTTCAAGCAGAGATCCTATCGCCTGTTGGTCTTTGCTTCTGCGGTTGAGCACTTTGCGCTTTTGGTGCTGCCCTGACGTGAGCACCGCGATGCGCTCGCTTGGCAGCTCGAAACCGCTTGAGAGCGAGCCAACCGCGACCGACACTACTCCCTTTTCGGGCTTTTCGTCGCTTATCATAGCGCATGCGATTTTTTCTTCTAAAAGTTCTGACACTATGCTGTGTGCGGAGTTTTGGCTTCCTGCGAGAAGCAGAACGCGGTACTGTTCGGACAGATAATATCTAAGCGTTTTGTGCAGTTCGCTTATGTTTCCGTATGGCGAAAGTTCTATTGCGCTGTGCCCGTCGGCTTCTTCGAATTTGACGGCTCTGTTTGCGACGAGCTCTTCGAATTCTGCGAATTCTATGGCGATTTGCTCAGAAAGCGGCTGTATGTTTTCCTCTTCGATGAACTTTTCTATGTCTTCGCGCAGGTGGAACCAAAATCCGTCTGCGGCTTCTTTTATCTCTGAAAACTTGTATAAATATATACTTTTTGTAAAATAATCAAGCAGTGTTCCCAGACTACTCCCGCTTTCAGAGCTGACCGAGATGACTGCACTCTCCACTCTCTTGGTTCGGCGTTGAGTTTCATAATCAAAGCCCCAGACGGCTTCTATCTCGTCGCCGAAGAACTCTAAGCGAATCGGCGCAGAGCTTGCTACAGGTGAAATATCAACAATTCCTCCGCGGATAGAGAACTGTCCCGGACCGTCTACCTCGGCAAGCCGTGCATAAGAAAGCGATGCGAGCTTTTCGGTCAAAGCTTTGATTGAAATGCTGTCGCCCTCCTTCAGAGTGAACGACTGCGATGATACATGAAATTTACTTATTGTATAATATAGTGCCGCTTCTATCGAGGCGAACACTGTGAGTTCCTCGCCTTTTGCAAGACGAGAGAGCACCCCAAGACGAGCATTTTCAATCTCGACGGACACTGCGTCTGCTTTCTTGAACAGAGCAAGCTCTTTCGCAGGGAAGAACACTCCGTCCCCGCCCATTGCGACGAAATCCTCGCACGCTCTTTTGGCAGAGAACTCGTCAGGAGTGACAACAAGAGCCGCGCCTGTTTCGTGGGATATAAGAGCAGAAAGCAACGTAGGCGAGAGCCCCCTGCATTTAAAAACGTAGGGGGTAGTGTGATTTTCTCCAATTTTTTCATGAAGTCTTTCAAATAGTGAAAGAAAGATTTTTCTGTCCATTTATTATGTCTGTGATTATATCCTTGACTTTGGGGAACAGCCCCGAAAGATCTTTTATTTCCGTGTCCGAAAGGTCAGAAAGCACCCAGTCGGCAAGTTGCCAACGTTCTGGTTTCTGACCCACGCCAAGCTTTATTCGCGGGAATTTGTCAGTGCCAAGGCACTGAATTATCGACTTTATTCCGTTGTGTCCGCCTGCAGAACCGTCGCCGCGAACCCGAAGTCTGCCCGGAGGGAATGATATATCATCGTAGACGACGATGATGTTTTCGGGCTCTATCTTATAAAACCTCGCCGCTTCTGCAACGGCCTCGCCGCTGTTATTCATGAAAGTTTGCGGCTTTATGAACATGACGCTCTGTCCTGCTATCTCGGTAGTAGCAGTCAGAGCGTTGAATTTCAGCTTTGGCACAGTGCCGTCAAGCAGAAAATCGACAGCAAGGAAACCGGCATTATGCCGATTTCCTTTGTATTTAGTTCCGGGGTTGCCAAGCCCCACCACAAGCCATTTCGGCTTTTTTGAAAAAAACATTTTATTCTTCTGTAACCCTTACGTTGCCATTGAAAGTTTTTAATTCCAACTTGTTTTTTGCATCAGTGTTGCCATACGCATTTACTTTTTGTCCGCCAATGCGAGTGCTGCCGTTGGCAGTATTCGCAGTAATGTAATAATCATTCAAGTTCTTCAAACCAATACGAACTCCGCCGTTATGCACCTTGAAGCTGTGATTACCTGTGATATAGCTCCCTTTAATTGCACCATTAAACAATTCAAACTTTCCTGTTTCAGAAGCAATATTCTCGAACACTACCTCTCCGTTATGGTTCTTCACATCAATACTTTCGGCGGTAATATCGTAAGTTTTTGTAGCTCCGTTTCTGCTTACTATGCTCAATTTTTCCGAGGTGATGTTGCGAAGTTCCATGTATCCGTTGTCATTTTCTATGCTTGCTTCTTTCGCATTAAGCTTTTCAACAACAGTCTTTCCGTTATTATTATCAATCTTCGCTTTTGAAAGTTCGGCATTCTCGGGCAGAGTGATTATAATCTTATTGGTATAGAAGTGAAATCCGAAGTTCATGAAAAAGTCATATGACTTGACCGTTAAAACTCCGTTTTCACACTCTACAGTCGGTTCGCCCGAGTAATAGGTTATGTCTACGGAATATTTATCGCCCGTTTTAATTTCGACATTCCCATTGCCCGAGTTTATGTCAAGCTCTGTTATTGTGTCGTATGTTTCTTGTATGAATTTGGGTTTGCCGTCTGCCAAGTGCCAGCCTTTACCGTCAAAGTACATTGAAAGTTTTGCTCCTGTAAAGAACCCTATTGAACATATAATTAGTCCGACAGCAGCTATTGCACCGATTATCATCCAAAATTTCTTCATTTTCTTACCCTCCGTAATGCTTTGTTAAGTAGACCTAAAAGCAGTTGTGTAAACCATTTTGCAAGCTTAATTGTGGCGACGAACAGTCCCGCTCCACCGGCGGCGCAAAAAAGTCCGATGCCTACAAAGAAAACCGTAGATGGTAAATCTGACACAGCAAACTGCAAGCTCAACGCACCTTGCGCTATACCTCCTATACACATTACGACAGCAGAGGCAAACAGAGTAAAGATAATCGAATATGCCGTAATAGCAAGCGCAACAACCAAAATAGCAAGAGGAATCAAAAGCGGCATGCTTAAGATTGAAAGGACTATAATCCACATCTTTTTTGCGCTTGCCGACTTTGTGTCGTCCGCAGCGAAATTCGCAAGAATTTCGCGAGCTACTTGCTCGGGAGTTTCATTTATCTCGCCGCCGTCGGCGAAATATTCTTCATAATAGGTTATGGCGGCGGTATACTCTTCGTGCGGCAACCTCCGCAGTGCTCTTTTTAATTTTTCAAGAAATTCTGTGTTATTCATCACTTGCACCCTCGTAAATTTCATCTAATTTAGTTTTTATCTCGTTCCAGTTGTTTAGGTACTCCTTGAACTTGGCGCGACCACCTGCCGTTATTTTATAGTACCGTCGGTTTCTGCCGTTTTCGGTTTGGTCGAATGTTTCAAGCAAACCGTCTTTTTGCAGCCGTCTTAAAGCGGGATAAAGGGTGCTTTCGGATATGCCCAGCACTTTCGTCACGCGTTGCGTTAGCACATATCCATAGGTTTCTTCCTTGCAGACTTCCGCGAGGACTACGCTGTCTATGACAGCAGACGTGGTTAAAAAATTCATAATAATCTCCTGTGTGTAATATTATATCACATATAATATTGTTTGTCAAGAGCTATTTTGAATTTTTTGGGGAATAATTAAATAAAAGCCTCAAAGCAAGGCTTTGAGGCTTTTATTATACCATAATCGCTATTTTGTGTCAACCGACCTCTACTCGCTTCTAAGAGCAGCCACAGGGTCTTTGCGGCTTGCTACGCCGGCGGGGAGAGTTCCCGCAACGAG
>JGI994J12354_10002108_pt1 | contig 19737 bp, 10 predicted proteins | sample IntmicLarv3ML3BL_FD_12354 | JGI IMG/M metagenome (IMG submission 12354)
ATTTGCTGCGCCTGTGAAAATGTTGTCATAGGTATCAGGCTCTGTCCAAAGAGACTTTTTTTATTTACTCCCATGAAAATTTCCACTGACAACGTTAACCGCGCATCCTGCTGTTTTTTCAGTATACCCTCATTTTCAAGCATATTGCGGTATGCTACCGCCATATCACTGTAAGAATCCTTTTCTTTTTCTAGCAATAAATAATTTATGGTGCGCGTGCTCTCAACACGGCCCGGAATCAACATGCTTACAGCTTGCGCTCCAAACGCGCTGCCGCTGAAGTTGATTTCAGATGAAGCATAGGCGCGGTACTCAAACTCAAAGTAAGCCCTGTAAATTTTTCCGGCCTGAAGGTGAAGCACGGCGGTTTCCTCTCCCCCGGTAATTGCCGCCAAAAATCCGCCGTTTGTATTTTTGATTCCGAATACCGGAAGCATAAGGTTATTTATTCCCTGTTCTTCATGCTTAAGCAGCAAATCAATATCCTGTTCATTGCAGCCATATACCGGAATTGACCAGGAATCTGAAGACGGAAGCTCATAATCTTTTATATCTATTAATGCTCCGCTGCCGTCAGGATAAAAAATAAATCCATCCTCTCCGTATCTCGCGGCACCGAATGAAGGCAGTATTTTTAATGAAAGCAGCCTATAATCTCCTGTTTCAAGTAAATTTTCAATAGGAACATCACAATGAAAGCCCTCGTCACTTATCCAAAGGTTCATGGTCATGGAAATGCCAATATCCTTTATCAATATGGCAAGACTTAATTTATTATCATCGTATTGCGGTTTTATTATGAAATCAGAGCTTTCCGACGCGTCGATAAGGGAGTAAACCGAAATAGCGCCGTTTTCCGATACCACAGCTGCCTCTAATAAAGATGAGGCTATAGACGGAGAGAGTCCTGTAATATCTGTGACTTCCGAATCTATAAAAGAAGTCCACTTTTTACCGCTACGTTTGTCTGTTACAGAAATGTCGGCATTTGCCTCATTATAATAAAAGGCAAATATGCCGTTCTCGTCTACCAACTTCATTTGCGCGTGCGAGTCCGAATCCTGATTTGGCGAAGGAGTACCGAAGATAAGGCTGTAATAATAATCATCCCAACTGGTAAATCCATCGGGAGGCGGATCCTCATCGGCATAGGAAGCAATGCTGCCTGTACTTACAAATAATATTGACAGCACGGCAATAAGAGCGGCAAGCCGAAGATGAACGGTTTTGAATGAAGTGAAAAACATAATGCCTCCTAAAGCTTAAATTTAAATTCCTGCATAATGCCGGTAAAGAAAAATACCAACTGCACGGTCAGCGACAAAATCAGTAAACATATTGCCCATATAATGACAATTGCTGCAACAGATAAAATTGCTACAATAACGGTTTTTGCCGCGCTGTAATCATTAAGCCGCTGCAAGGCTGCTAAAAGCAGTATTAACATCCAAAGAATAACAAAGCCTCTCAGCGTATTAAAAACCATAGCTTCCTTTGTGCTTAAAATTTGTGATAAGAGCGCGACTGCAGGCATTAGGACAATGTAGGGAGTCAGACAATATGATGAAGAAACAAAAACATCGAAAAAACCGGATTCTCCGCTCATAATGGATGTTATTAAATAACTGCCGACTACCCAACTGAAAAGAGGGATCACGACCATTGCCGCTTCTAAAAGAAGGTTTGCGTCGACAGGATTTTGTGTAGATAAAGGAAAATGAACAGCGAAGATATATCCGTAATTAAGAACGAAAGCAAGAAAATAAAATACTCCCGCAACCAGAATATCCCGGCGGCAGCGCTCACGTTTTATAATGTCAAAGCAGTCTAATGGATGAAAAATTATAAGCATGCATTTTGCCCGAAAATTCATTTTCAGTTCCTCCGCTTTCCTCCGAAGTAATTCATGACCGTCATATCTGCCCGCCGCTTAAGAAAACGAATTCCCAAAACGATGCCGGCAGCCAAAATTGCGGCAATAAGAACAATCCATCCAAAGCCTGCACGGAAGCTACTGTAGCGTGCTTCTGAAAAAGAATTACTGTATCCGCCAGGATTACCGGCGAGTTTAAAATATTTCATAGCCTCACGATAATCGCCCTGTTTTTGCGATATTTGCCCCATACCATTGTTGGCAGGTGGATAGTTAACATCAATTTGCAAAACCTTTTCCCAATTTTGCCTTGCGCTTTCGTAGTCGCCTGATTCATAAACATAAAGTGCGTTGGCTACTGAATTCATAAAATCAGTTCGGATAAATTTGTGAATATATCCCTTACTGCTGTCCAGAACAAATACATCACCTTTGGAATTGACCTCTATTGCCTTTGCTCCTTCAAAGTATCCTTTAACATCACCTCTGCCCCCAAAAACCGCCAAAAGATTGCCTTCTCTGTCATATGTGTAAATTTTTGAGCTGTATTGCTCCAACACATATATAATGCCGTCAGCATCGGCTGCAATGTCAATAAACCGCGGACTGTTATAAGACTTAATGTGGTCGTTATAATATTTTTCACCATAAACCTTTTCGGGATAAATATTCTCACCTACCGCGTTTATCACACGAATTTGACCTGCGGCTGTTTCGGCAGTGGTCGCATATATAGTTCCGTCGCCGCCTATATCAAAGGAAAAATAATCGATAGGCTTATCTTTAGTCTGTCTCTCTCGTTGTTCCTTTGACGCGAATGTGCGCTTCAGTATACGAATTAATGAAAAACCCAGTTTGTTTGCGCCTACATATCCCTTAAATTCATTTTGGGCATCAATGGTCATAAACTGCTGACCCTTAATAATATATATATATCCCTGCGGATTAATGGCAATGCGACCCGTCTGAAAGTTCATGCTTTCGTCTAGCATATCTGAAACCGGTTTGATAAACTCCTCAATCAGATTATCCTTTTCGTCCAGATGTACAATCCGTTCGTTTAAGGTGTCGGACACATAAATATCGCCGCCTTTGCCGGCAAAAACGCCTTCCGGAGCACTAAGCCGTCCGCCGTCGGTGTATTCAAAGAGAAAATTCCCTTCCTTATCAAGCTTTACAATCCGGTTATTATCAGTGTCTGCTATAAAAATGTTATCGTTTTGATCTATGAAAAAATCCGACGGATTTCTCAAAATTCCGCCTTTAGGCCCGAGGTCCGAAATCAAATCAGACGCAAGATGAGTAATTGGTGTCGGAATCTGCGTTTTGCCGTCGGAATCCAATACATAGTCATTGATGCCTCCGGCAGCGGCATGAATATCCAATAAGGGCAAGGAGCATATAACCGCAACAGCAAGCAAACTTAATTTTTTTAAAAAACTCATATTATTTACGGGCTCCCTTCAAAAAATAATAAAAATCTTTAATCATGCCTTTATTCCGGAATGCGCCATAACAGACATAACGCGCTGTTGCATCAGCGTAAAAATTATGACCGTAGGCAAGGTTATAACAAAGGTCGCCGCTGCCATAATTCCAGCCGTGGCAAGTGCCGACGAACCCGGACCTCCGGCAATATTTTGAACTGCCAACGGCAGCGTTTTGAGCGTGGATTTTGAAATAAATACCAACGGACTGAAATAATCGTTCCAATTTGACACAAAAGAAAAAACTACAAGAGTTGCCCACGCCGGCTTTACATAAGGCATTACAATACTTCCAAAAAGCTTCCATTCTCCGGCTCCGTCTATGCGTGCCGCCTCCAAAAAAGCATCGGGCATTTGCTCAATAAACTGTTTAACCAGAAACATATTAAAAGCCACGGCAATTTTAGGAAGTATCAATGCCCAGTAAGTATCAAGCAACCGAAGCGATTTGACAACCATGTAATTTGGTATCTGTGTAACATGAGGGGAAAACATAAGTGCCATCAAAACCAGGGAAAAAACTATATTCCCTCCGCGCGGCTTATGTTTTACCAAACCGTAAGCCGCCATACACGAAACCATTANGGTGGACACTACAGTGACTCCTGTTGTAAGAAGACTGTTAAAAATATAGCGGGTGAATGGAATTGCCGAACTGTCCATGGCGCTGAAGAGATTTTCTAAATTTATAAGTGTCGGACGGCGTGTAATAAAACGCGGAGGAAATAAAAACAACTCGTCAATAGGTTTTAACGCGGTGGATACCACATAAACAAGTGGCAAAGAGGTGAAAACGACCAACAGTCCCAAAAAAACAAACAATATAAGCTTAGATATACTGACAGAAAATAAATAATGTCCGCGTACACGAATACTGAAGCCGTTTACATTTGCCATTATATTTTACTCCTTTGCTTTCAATATTTTTAAGATTACCTACTCTTTTGATGCGAACACATGCATAAACAAACGTCCCAACGAGAAAGTTGTCACAAATAAGATTACCGCAACCGCCGACGCGTATCCCATTTCAAAACGAATAAAGGCATAATCATACAAGTGAGAAACAATTGTATGCGCCGCGTAATTGGGACTTGGCAGTCCGGCTACCTGTACAGCGATATCAAAAACACCAAAGGCCGCGACTATTCCGTTTATGGCGCCGAACAACATTTGGGGCTTCATTTGAGGAAGCGTTAAATAAAACAGCTCTTGAACAGGAGAGCGTATGCCGTCTATCATACCTGCTTCGTATATTTCCTGCGAAAGTCCTTGCAGTCCTGCAAGAAAGGTTAAAAACCCATTTCCCATGCCCATCCATATTGATATGAAAATTACCACGCCTAAAATGTAGGCCGGGTCGAGAGTCCACTGAATAGGCTGAGCAATAAGTCCAAGGTTTAACAGCGCGTTGTTAATAAAACCGTAATAATCGGGCGAAAAAAAGTAAAGCCATACCGCGCCCATAGCAACACTGCTAGTTATGGACGGAGCATAAAAGGCAAGCGCAAAAATATTTTTAGCTTTCTCCATACGGTTAATCAGCCACGCCATAAAAAACGAACCGAAAAAACAAAGCGGACCAGATACAAAAGCAAAAATGACAGTATTGCCAAGTGCAATTAAAAACTCTTTATCATCCAATATCAACAGCTTGAAATTAGTGATGCCGATAAAAGACGGTGACTGAATCATATTATAATCAAACAGGCTGAGAATCAGCGACACACCGATAGGAATAAGGGTAAAAAGCACAAAAAGCAACAAAAACGGCAACATAAAAAGATATCCGATTTTTGTACCCCTGTTTGACGCCCCTGTCTTATTCATTCACTCATGCTCCCGTCAAGCTAATTTTGGTTGGTTCCTTCTCTTTTGCGAAGCAGCTCTTTGTTAATATCCTTGACTGCCTCTTCTAATGAATCACGCGGATTTTGTTTTGAGATAACGGTTCGGTTAAAAGCGTTATAAATATGCCTTTTTGAAAAATATCCGCCCAAAACCACCGGTACCTGAGATACCTGCTTATAGCTTTCAAGCATATGAGGCAAGTCTCCGTAAAACCACGGCATATTGCTGAAGGCTTCAAGATTTGCTGTGCTCCAGCGCGCACCCTTGCCCTGTAACGCTTCAATTTCGCTGCCGTAACGGGTTTGAACCTCAGTACTTGTCCACCAGTTCAGAAATTCCCAACAGGCATCAGGATGTTTTGACTGATTAAGAATCATTGAGCTTTCGGCAAGAATTCCGATATGTGAGCGGTTAATTTTCCCGTCAGCGGTTTCGTGACCCATTATCGGCACAACGCCCCATTTTCCGTCAAGCTCGGGAGCGGCTGCCATTAGCTGTATGTATGTGTATGTATCCGAGATTCCGATAGGTGTTTCACCTGTTCGGAAACGGTTGAAAAAGTTCGCTGATACCGGCACTCCATAACGCGTAAAAAGCTCGGAGTATTCTTTGAACGCCAGATATGAGGAGGATTGATCTAGCAAAGAATGACGAAGGTCATCGCTGAAATATGAACCTCCCATTTGATATAGAAACATAGCGAAGCTATTTTCGTTTTCTGTCTCATTGGCTGCAGGGATATAAAACTGCATATTATTCTGGTACAGTACCGGAATAACCTTGCTGTAAAGGTCATTCCATGTATCAGGAATAGTAAGCTTAAGCTGCGACAATATATCTTTGCGGTAAAACAGCATGGTGAACCGCGTGGTTTCGGGTAATCCATATACTCCGTCTTGGTATGTCATTGGTGTAAAAAGTTCCGGAAGAAACCGTTTGGAGACTTCCNGAAAATTCGAAAAGCTCTTTAAGTCATATAATGCGTCGCGTAGCGCAAATTCTCCGATTGATGAGGTGTCAACAGCCATTCCTATGTCCGGAGCCCGTCCGGACGACACTGCTAGCAGCATTGCGTTCACACTTCCGCTGTTAAGCTGTCCCGCAGGAAGTATATTTACACGTACGCTGCTTCCGTATTTAGGCGTAAATTCCTCGTCCGCCATTTGCTTCAGTAACATTCCCCAGTCCTTGCCGCGTCCGATCCAGATATCCAGAACAGGTCCTGAAGCTTCATCCTCGGACGTGTCCCAAACACTGTCATAATCCTTGGTGAAGGAAAGAAAGAAGTTTACTATTCCGGTCCAGACACGGCTTATCAAACTTGATTTTTGGCTTTTTATCTCTGCTCCGGCAGGTGCAATCTCTATAAAATCCAAAAGCAGCGGTTGTGCCTCCATTTGAGAAATCCATTCACCGTAAGTTGTCAGAACAGTATTTATGTCATTAATCCTGCGCGGAATAGAAAACGGGTTGCTTACCATAGAATTAAACTGTGCAATCATACTTTCAAGCTGATAATATTTAGACGGCTTTTCACCCGAAACACCTTCCATTATGTTCATGCAAATCCGCATATTCGCGGCAAGACCAGTCAGCGTTTGCAAGAGGTTGGGAATCTTTTTATCGATTTCATAATCAAAATTGAGATCGGGTGACTGTCCGGTAATCATCGTTATTTTTCGAATTGTTTCGGACAAAAGGGAAGAATCGTCAATCAAAACCTGCGTTATTTTGTTAAGCTCTCCCTGTTTTGCCGTCATTGTGAGCGTATGTGAACACCCCGACTCAAGATAAATATAAAACGGTTCTCCATTTTGGTCGGACAGAGCCTCGGTGCGCCAGTTTTTATCGTAAGCAAAACGGTATGTTTCGAGCTCACGGAAAGGAACCTGGCCGTCTATTTCAAGTTTACGGTATGAAGGCAGCCCCTCGCGATAATTTTGACGTAATCTCAAAGCTATCATATAAAGTCCGCTTTCAGGCACGGTAAATTCCCATGTAACCGCACTGTTTGCCGACTGCCACAGTGTGCCGCCAAGAACATTCATCACGACACGTCCGGTTTTTTGAGGGCTTACCAAAGGATCTCCGTCATTTGACATACGAAGTGTGCTGTTGTTGGTATAAGTCATGTGGTCGCCTTCAGCTTCAAAAATATAGCCTTTTTCCGCAGGCATATATCCTTCGGCGTCGTAAGCTTTTTTCACATCGGAATAAAGAGGTATTAAAACAGGCGAAAACAGTTCCATACAGTCAAAAATTACCGACCCGTTTACAAGCGAAAGCCTAAGTGTATTAGTCCCTTTTTCCAAATAAATTTGTAATGACTGTTCATACCGTCCCGCCACATCAGTCAGTTCCGCGGTTTGCCATTCAGACAAAAGGCGTACTCCTGAACGAACTTCATCCCCTGCCGAATTTACACGCGGTTTGCCTATGCTTTTCCATTGGCGGTAAAGAGGCAGTGTACTGAATTCTTCGCATGGAAGCTCACCATTTACGGTAAAAGCGCGGACAATATCCGAGCCTGCGTCCAAAGATTTGTAGGTAAGGCTCAAAGAGTACAGACCACTTTCGGGAATCCGGGCTGTCCATTCTAAAAACTCATTTTCGGATTCCCACAAAATTGCCCGTTCATGTCCCTCTTCTCCTGCATTCTTGAGTGTGCCGTCTGTACTTGAACACTCATCTGCAAAAAAACGCAAGGGGGTTTTAACAGAAGCAGGCATATATCCGTTTTTCTGATAACTGTCCAACAAATCGGAATAACGAATACCTCTGCCGTATTCAAAAGAAACCGCGTTATCCTGCCCCGACTGTATTTGTTCCGCCAGAGTTTCAGTGGACGCGTAAACATCCGGAAAAGTTCCGAGAAGCAGTACTCCGGCCAAAATAACCGAAAATATCCGCTTATAAACAGCGTATGTATTTTTCACTCCTGCTTTATACCTTCTTCCGTCCGTTTGTTAAGCAGCTGACTGCCATACCTATTTTATGATAACTTCGTCTCCGCTTCCGATTTCCATACGGCTTTTACTGATACCGGTACAGCCGTCAAAGACGATATTTTTTACATGATAAGTGTTAGAGCCCGTTTTTGAGTTGTGAGCGCTTATGTGGAAAACCTCTCCTCCCGAATCTAGCGTGAAAGCACAGTTTTTAAAGGTAATATTCTGAGGCACAGGACCCTCCACATATTTATTGTCCGCAATATCAATGTCCATCCACATACGGCGATTGTGAATCTTAGTATTTGTCACTGTCAGCTTACCGCGAAAACGGAAGGTTCCGTTAAAATTACAATTTTTTATTTCTGAGCCCGGCGCTGACAGAGAATCAAGCATAACAAGTATATTAGAACCCGATGCAAGGTTAGGTAATGCCTTGTCTAAAAGCACGCGGTTGGTCGAGCCGCTCTGCTTCATAACCCTTTGTATGGATGCCGAACCTATAATCTGCCCCGTAGTGGTATTGATTATTGTAAGCTTGTCTCCGCTCTTCAGGGTGTCAAAAGCTCCTCCGTTGGTTTCCTCCCAGAACATATCTATCTCAGTTTTATTCGCATTTACTTCCTTCACATACAGAATAGACGAAGAAAGATTAATTACATCATCGTACAAATCCGCAACCTTGCAGTTTTCCCATACAATTTTTCCGCGGTTTTGCTTACAGTGAAATCCGTCACGCCACCCTGCAAAAAACAGCTTCTGGTCAATCTGATTAGGTGCGCGTCCTATATTTACATTATTAAAGAGCACAGTACCTTCCGAGTTAAATATAGCAAATCCAAAACGGGAAATTGCGTAGACATTGCAATTTTTCATAGTAAAATCAGTGTTTCCGCTGAATGAAAACGCACGTTCGACCAAATGGCCCACAAAAGGCATGGGCGCCACAAACGCCGGAGATGATCCGTTTTTAAGCATTTCAAGGAAATTTTTAGTAGTACTGATGCTTACATTAAACGTAACTTCTACTTTTCGTTTGCTTTTATCAAGCATTTTATAGCTTTTTATGTATGTATGATGCCGGCTTTCATTCATTTCCAAAACACCGAACCAGTCTCTGGGGGCTTGGTAGACTTCGTTGTTTTCAAGCCCTATATCTCTGTCAGCGGTCATCACGGCAACACCTGTTGTCGTATTTATATCCGAGCTTACTGCCGTAGCGCGAAAAGCAGGCTTTGTTTTATAATCAAAATTAAATCCTTCAATCGTAACATTAGCAGAATTATTGACTTCGATATAAGCTTTGGGCGCGTCAATCAACAAAGTGGTATTGTTTCCTTTAAGTGTAATTCCGTTCGCGTTTGCTATGTTAATAATATAGTTCATGCCCGCGCCGTTATTTTTCGCGTAATATGTCTTGTTGCTTTCAAAAACAAGCGTATCTCCTGCTTTTAAATTGCCCACCGCGTTGAGAATGGCAACTCCGTCATCGGTTATGCCATCTCCTTTTGCCCCGAAATCTTTAATGTTCACGGTTTTTCCTCCTGTCGGTTTTGGAATTGATGATGAAACTGATGAAGAGCCGCCGGATACCGCCGAGGCTGTAATCAATGAGGATTTGGTGTTTCCGCTGTTACTTCCGGCGGAATTAAGCGTATCCTCCGAACTGATTGATTCCTGCGCGTCACTTTCCAGATCTGAAACAATATCGCTTGACATTATGTCAGATGATAACGAAGATTGCTTTGATGAAATATTTTCATTTTTTTTGGAGCAAGCCGCCAAACTTAGCAATAATGCCGCCGCGCAAATAAACGCGGTTAATTTTTTGAATTTTTTCATAAATAACCTCTCTTTACTTATGGTAGTGATATTTTCTTAAAAGAATGTCATTTTTCAAATATTACAATACAATATTACCAAAAATCCGCACCAATGAAAACTACTTATCTTGCTTTTCAAATGACATTTTTTGTTTTGTTTTGTTTCATGTTCCAAAATAAGGCTGCAATTAACTAAAATGCCAAAATTTAACATTGCTTTTTTTGGGAAAACATCATCTATTTTTGCTCCATTTGGCATAATTATTGCGTTTTTTATGCATTGCCATTATCATTAACATAGATAATATCGAAAACGTGAATAATCTGACGTTTTAGGTAAAAGAAAAAATTCAAAACTAAAGAAAAAACCGGATTAGTTTTGAGAAGCTCCCAACACAGGATTTCATGAACAAAACACAAGTATAATGGAGGTCACCTTATGAAACATACTTTTAAAATGCGTTTGTTGTCCCTTGCCGTAACGCTCCCTATTATTTTTTCGATGGTTATGATCTTTTCAATCGGCGTTTTTTCCACCTCGCAGGAAATTGAAGTTGACGACGGAGCTAAATGGTATATATCGACAGACACCTCTAATTCTTACAGTATTAAAGGCGACAGACAAACAGGTTATGTCTTTGAACACAGCAAAACGTTTTTTGGTACATACAGTGAGGCCTCTCCCGTTGCTACCAGTGAATGGCAGCTCTCACTGGATTACCGCTACAGTGACTATGCGCGGTTTGGTATTTCAAAATCATATGTTGCGCCTAATCCGGATGAAAAAACAACCGTAAACGGAAATTCCGAAAAGATTCAATTTCTTTATCTTGAAAGCGGAAGAACCGTTCAAATATTCGTTGACGCCATAAATCCCGAGGGTGGAACGGCAGGCGGCTTTGTTTTGTATCACCTTGGCAATATACCTGATATTACAAGGCAAAATCTGGCAAATATTTCGTTTGTCAAGCAGGACGGAAGTTGGTATCTTTGCTATCGCGATACCGTTCTTAAGGGTCCGCAGGGAACAACCGCGGCCGACGGCACTGCCGCTGATGTTTACAGCCGCCTCGAAAGATATGTCGGAGCAGACTTTTTTGAAAACAACACGCCGGCATACTTCCAGTTTGGCGCCAGATACGATGGCACGGGAGGGGGCGGTTCGACAAATTACTACTTTCTTCCGCCTACACAAAAAGACAACAGTTGGAATGTGAAAATGTACGGACGTCCGTCAGATTATAACGGTTCAAACGCTTTGGATATGCGCAACCACCCTAATATTCCGACAGTATGTTATCCTTCAGTAACAGAAACGGCGGCCGAAGGCTATAACCTTAATTTAAAAAACACCGATGTAAAAACTTCTTACGGTCCAAATGCTTATGAGACAATGTCCTATGCACAGCTTAACTACGCTTTCACTCTTGAAGAGCTTTTAACAAAAAAACTTAACATTTCGCCCTTGGTATTTGACGCGGGAAACACCCGTCTGTCAATTGTTTTTACCAATGATCCAAACGCGCCCGCGCTGAAGAGAGATATTGCAAAAAGCTCCAATCCAAACGCAAAAATGGTTGCGATAGATTTAATTGCTGACGCTAGTTGGGTTCATGCTCAGCTTCAAACAACCGGCGACAATGTCGGCTCTGCGGATTATCCCCATTCTGCCTTTAACAGCGCTTCCGGACAGCAGGATTATTTTGACGGTTCGGACAGAGCATTTTCCTTTGTTCAGAAAAATGGAAGTTGGTTTGTACAGGCTTTAAATGTTCCTTATGCTGACAACGGTCCCCTGAATTTTGTTTTTAGCGGAGATAACGGAAATCTTGATATTTTTAAAAATGAAAAAATCTATATCCGAATGGGTCTGCGCAGCCCAAACACTCTTCCTGTTACACCTTTTGAGGCTGATTTTAAAATTTTGAATTCTGACAGTACAAATTTTCTGGCATCGGAAAAGCAAAAAGCTTTGGCTGTTGATTCCTCGTTAAAGGGATTTATTGCGAAAATGGATTTATTGGATCAAAACGATATAGATGATCTTGAGGATGTTTTTGACCAATATAATAACAAATTAGGCGGCGCGAAAGCTTTTGTCAGTAAGGATACCGCTTTTAAAGCATCTGTTTTGAAGGAAAAGCTTGACGCTATAAAAAAAGAAGTTTCTGACCAAGCAGCCCTGAGTAATGTTCAAAGCTTGATAAACGCCATTAATATATCAACCGCAAATGAGCTTACCGCATCAAATATGGCCGACTATGCCGAAGCAATAATGACAGCGTTTAACGCATATGACAGCTTGGATGACGAACTGAAATTGCAAATAAATTCAGCTCTTGTAACAAAAATAACCGGGCTCAACTCCAAGCTAGAGCTTTTGGACCCTGATTATCAGACAAATGTAGCTGCCGTAAATAATGTGAAAAATTTAATAAGCCTTATAAGCAATAATATTACAATATCTAATTATATGGAGCAAAAAGCTTTGCTTTCTACCGCGTCTTCCGCTTATAACGCGCTTACAGAAGCGCAGGCAAAGCTGATTCCCACCTCAAGCAAGGAAAAACTGACGACAAGCAGGACCCGTATTGAATTGCTGAGCCCGGTATATGAATTCAGTCAATTAACAGCCGGCTTCCCCTCAACCTCCTCTCAGGCTAATTCACAAATCACAATCAACAATCTTGACTCATGGACAGAGCCTGTTTCTAATGCCCGCAAGCTTTACAACACTATGAATAACTCGCAAAAAGATATGTCAGCTGCTGATTATTCCAAGCTTGTCATCACTGAAACCAGAATTGCAAATCTTACCGGAGACTGGTATGTTAACGATAGCTCAGTTACCTATACCGGTAATAAAAATGACGGATGGGAATTTACAGGAACAACCGGAGCGGGCGCCAGTGCCTGGGCAACTACCACCGGAACATATGATGTTTCAGAAAATGTATTTACCTGGGGAAGACCGGTTCCTTTAGGCGGAGACTGGCTTATGTTTGGCATTGTAAATTCCGAAACGATCGGAGCATTCCCCACAACAGCCGAAGGTGTTCTGTTTATTTTGCGGCCGCAGGGGTCTTCGCTCAGGGTTTCTGTGTGGTACAACAACCTGGAGTACCTGCTTGACAACATAAGTAATTTTAATTATGACGGTGTTCACAATTTTTCAATGGTCGAACAGGAAAATCACTGGTATCTTAAAATTGATAATTACATTTTCAACAACGAAAATTTTGCCTTTCTTGATAACTTTATGACGAACAATTCTCAGTCGGCCCGATACCGTATAGGCTCATGGAATGGTGGGTTTCGCGCTGATTTTGTTAAAATCGGCTCTTTGGAGCAAAGCGGAGACTGGTGGTTCTCCAATCTGTACGGCGGAGCTAGCAGCGACGGAAACAAAGAAAGCGGCTGGAATATTAATATTCCTGCTGAATCTTATGCACAGCTTAATGATCCGATTGTTGATTTTACAAATAACATTGTTCGTTTAAATTATAACAGCGAGGGAACAAACCCCGCGCCGGGATTTGCCTTTACCGCGAACGCGGAGGCTCCCGAAATACCAACGGCTAAGGGTTCCGGTGTTGTTGTACGCCTGTATACGCGTCCTTCTACTGATATTGAGAACACACATGTTTTGGTATATGCGCCCGATGCTCCCGAAATTTTACCTGAAAACGGCGGATGGGCAACCTTGTTTGCGATTTCGGCAATCGACAGTGAAAATGTGGATATATCTCTTGTTCAGGAAAATGACGGTCACTGGTATCTTGATATAAACGGAACAATGATTAAGCATGAAAATGACACTGCAAACGAATGGCTGCGTATGGACGAGATGGTTAATAATCCGTGTTATCTCAGAATATGCTCTTTTGACAGTAATGCGTTAAACGTAAATGCCCGGATTTTCAATGCCTCTGAGCTTGAACCCACCCCTACAGAAAAATTCATTGCTTTACTTAACCAATATTTTGATAAAATTAAAGCCGGAGACCCCGATGCTACCACCCTTTTGGCAAACGCATGGAATGACCTTGATTTCTTCACAAGGAACGATGTCGAAGCATATCTGTTTAATAACGACGACGAGGGCTTTGAACTGTTACAAATAATCAAAGATTATAAAATAGGTTTTCCTGTATCCGGAAAAGATGAAGATACAAATATCAGCTTTTATGCTCCTGCGGGTGTTCTGCCCGAAAATACGGAGATTGTCGTTAAAATTATTACCTCAGACTATGAATATGATCTTGCAAGCTACGCGTTGCAGGATTTATCCGGAGAATTTACCTTGTTTGATATCAGCTTGTGGAACGGATCTTCCCAGGTTACCCCTGACGGAATGGTAGAAATTTCAATCCCTGTTCCTGCAGGTTATGACGGCTACTTATGCAAAGTATATTATATTGATGATGACGGTAATATTGTCGATATGAATGCCGTTTACCAAAATGGAATGCTAGTTTTTGAAACCGACCATTTCAGCCTGTATGCCGTAATACAGGATTATGAAGGACTTCATAATCCAATCAGCGGTGACAATATCAATTTCTTGTTGTTCGGAGCCCTGTTGCTCATTTCAGTTGCTTTAATTAAGGCAACAAAAGGCAAAGTGAAACGGAATACGGTTCGCTGAAACCAAATACGGATATCAAATGGTTCAACAATAATATAAAAAAACACAAACGGTATGTTGCAAAAGTTTTTGCAACATACCGTTTGTACGTTTTATCATTTGATACAACTGTATTATAATTAAGAGGAGGATGTATAATATTTGCGGCGAAATTGGTCGGGCGAAAGGTGGTTGTGTTTTTTGAAAATACGTGAAAAATTATTAGTATTTCCAAAACCGCAGTTTTGGGCAATTACTTTTACGGGATATCCCTCAACAAGCATACCCTTAGCTTTGTTGATACGGTATTTTACCAGATAATCATAAGGTGAAGTGCCGTAATATTCCTTAAACAAGCGTGTAAAATAAAAAACAGAAATAAATTCATCCTTCGCCATATCGTTAATATTAACCTTTTCGGAATAATGCTCACGCATATATTTTGCCATTTTTTCGATAAGCTTTCTATGCGGATGTATTTTAGGCTCCTGTGTTTGAAATATAATAAGCTCCGTAAGCATATTGGAAATATAATTATTAAGCAAATACGGTGTGTTGGTGTTAAAATTACGAACCTCATGAAAGATATCGTCCATTATGCGCTCAATGCCGTTTTCTCCCATAATCAAATATCCTGTGGCCTTGTCCGCAACTCTCCGCGCGCATTGTTCAACCTTAAAATGGATGTGCTTATATTCCCAAAATTTCCCTTTAGGAACATGATAACTGTGATGAGAGCGACAGTCTATAAGAATCGCTGTTCCCGATATACATTCAAATCGGCGATTATTTGTTTCTATAATTCCGCAGCCTGAACAGGTGTAAATTAACTGGTAGCAATCATAAGCACTGCGTTTTGTATAATATCTGTCGCCAACCTCATAGTGCGCACTGTCACCCAAGACAAAAGGCATACTGTGTTCTTCATCGTTGAAGGTGTGAAATAATACCGGATTTGTAATTTTATTGCTTTTTAAATGGCACACCTGGTCTAAAATGTTGTAATAATCCTTTTCGGTACAGTATAAAAAATAAATTTGCCGATAATCCATAAAAAAATCAATTTTGACCAAGGATTCTATTGTAATCACCCCTTTAATCGAATAAAATCATCCGCAAAAGATTGGTTTTCAGAGAGTGTGAACAATTTCGTCTCATGTCCATACTGTCTAATTAATAGAATAGCATTTTAACACGAATTACTCCATAAAGCAAATTTGAGAAATCATTCCCTGAGGATAAAGCAAGTATTTGTCATAATTCAATTTGATTTTCTCATCTCCTGTATACGTTTCCGGACCAAAGGTTTTTGGAATCTTTGGCATATGCAAGGGTCCGAAGGTATTGTGCCTTGTTAGTATATATTGCACCTCGGCCATTCCTCCGCCCTGCGAAAGCTTTGCGGTGTAGGGCCTTGCGGCTATAATTTGTTCTGTTTTGTCATATATTACCTTGACACAAGCAGCCTCAAAATCATCAAACGACATATAAAGCGTGTTATCGTGTGCAGGGACAGGTAGATAATAGCTGATTCCGGCACCGTAAAAAGGAAATCCCTGAACGGTAATATCTCCTGCCTTTAAACGGTCAGGCGCCTTTTTAAGCGAAGGCGCTGTCCCGCACAATGATACTCCGAATCCCCCTAAAAGATAAATAGCTTCAAGATTTATGTCTTCACGAAACTTGCACGAAAGTGTTATCTCGTTTTCTCCTGCCTTGAGTATTTCATCATGAATTTTAAAGACCTTGAAGCATGGATCCACCCAATAAAATTCGCTTACTGTCAGTGCGTCTTTATTCCCGTTTACCATAACAATGAAATTTTCAGATGCTTCCATCGCAAGCATTATATCTCCGCAGTTCGGTTGGTCAATCCGAAAACGGTAAGTCAAGGTAAGATCACACAATTCCGGATGTACGGTTTTTTCGTTAAACCACGGCTGAATCATGGAGGAATCCCGTTGAGAGATTCCCAGATGGCTGCGCAAAAGCGAGTCAATCTTCAGTATTTCGGTATGCTGCAAGAAGCTTTCATTGTTAATAATACAATCCGAAAAATTTAAAAGACATACGTTTGGTTCGCTTAGCTTATAAGAATAACTGTCAGGCGCAGAAAAATTAACAGGTATTCCTTTTGTTTCTGAAAGCTTTTTGTATCCGTTATCACGTAAACTTATCTGAACGAGCAGCTCTTGACCCGGTTCAAAATCGACACACAAACTAAGATTTTTTCCGTTCCCCAAAAAGCTTATCTCTCCGGTACGGGGATCCCATCGTTCGGCAAATCCGCTTAATCCGGTATTTATGGTTACATTTTTAAATCCTTTCTCACGGTCGGTGTTAAGAAAAAATATTCTGTGTCCGTCATCAAGAACGTTAACTTGCGCATAAATACATTCTATATTTTGGCCGGACATATCGCATATGGTTACTAATGAATTGTCTACTGCAAAGGGAAGCTTGTCAAGCTTTGTGTAAACAGCTTTTAAATCCGATGCCGCGCTGTTTGGCAGCGCATCAATATATTGAGGTGCTTCTTCAGTAAATATTATCTGGCCTCCGGCTTCCGAAAAATCCTTAAGGCACGATAAGGTGCTGCCGCGCATAGTGAGCATTTTTCCAATCACAATAAAACGGTAGGCTCTGTTTCCCACCTCAAACATAGTATGACCGTCTTTGACAACAGTTTTTCCCATTCGCGATAAAAAATCCTCATCCCCGTAATCAAAATCAAGCTTAGCGCCGCAAAGAGTCTTAAAAAGTGTCTGATAATGCGCTTCTACATTTTTTGCATCTTCATCTGCAAGCGCCCAGTCATAAAACCAACCGGGACGAATTTTAGCCCACAGACTTTCCACAGGATTTATTACCAGAATATCGCACAGAGGGTCTCCTTTTTCCATAAAAACATGAATTCGGCTGAAATAGTCCTCTATGTAGTGATATTCCTTATACCACGCCGACTGATAAAATATAGACGCCGGGTAATCCCGTTTTGCTTCACCTTCCATTGTATACCAACAAAGATGGTGGCAGCGCAGATTTATTCCGAAAAAGGCCTGCCAGTCTCCGACAGCCTTATGAGCTTCAAAATCCAGCTTCCAGCCGGTACAACCGTACAGTTCACTTAAAAGAGTTTTTTTCCCAAGCTGCCGTGCGGCGGATTGCAGCTGCTTGGCAGCCCAAAAATTATAATTGTGTTCCCCCAGAATATCAATGCCCGGATATGACATATGCTCATATGAACGCATAACCGAGCCTTGTGCAAAGACCTGAGAGGCCAGGTTATCCTCGTGAAGCACATGACCGGTAAGAAGAAGATTATGCTTTTCGCACCACTCGTTTACCGGTTTCATAAAATTGTCAATAAACAATTGCTGTGTAAGCTCCATATAATTCCATTTAACATGGCTGACCGGCAGGTCGTTTAAAAGAAACAGCTCAGGAAGAAAATCAATTAAATCATATCCGAACCTTTCCTTGAAAGCTTCAAACAGCTTACCTGTGTAAGGCGCAAGAAATTCCGGCTGATTATTTTTTACGCCAAAATCAAACATCACTGTTCCTCTGTGAGGTTCATCGGTAAAAATACCCTTAATGGTGTTTCCGAACCTGTCACCGAGGCTTTCAAAATAACGCCCGTGAGTGGACTCCAAAAAAGCTTCGGCAGATTTAGGATTCATTGTGTCCAGATATGTGCTGCCGTTATAAAAGCTTTCGGTCTCCATCAGTTCCTCAAAAAACGAAAGAACAGTACCGCTTTGAGGACATTCCCCAAAATCAAGTCTTTTTTTACTCAGCAGAGACAGACCGTCAAGCTCAACTGAAAAGGCGGAAATCAGCTTGTCAGACCACGCAAAAGCTTTTGCGTCAGTAATACACATACGTATAAACCGCATACGGTATTCAGTTGAAGCTGTTACAGCTCCTCCCGCTGTGCCGGAGGGCCACCTGTCCTCATCATAAAGCCATGTTTCCATGCCGAGTTTTTCGCCTTTATCAGCACAGGCGCCAATCAGCTCCATCCATTCGCTGCCAAGATATTCTGTGACAAGACCGGTACGGGAATGACAAAAATACCCGCCCATTCCCATTTCTTCCAAAATAGAAATCTGACGCAGCAATTCATCTTTTTTGAGCTTCCCATTCCAAATCCAAAAGGGTTTTCCCCTATACTTTTTTGGGGGATTTTTAAAATATTCTTGATTTTCTATATTAACCGCTTCCTTGCTTGTAAACATTCCGGGTAATCGTATTGATTGTACCTTTTTCACCTTATTGTTACAAGCTGTTTTGACAATATTGGTCAATTTTAGAGGGTATTTTGTCAATATTATTCTCTTTTGCTTTAATCAACTATAGATAGTGTGGACACGAGAGCAAATCAGGATTAGCTGAAGCTTTTTTCATATTGTACAAACAGTCTGTCATAAGCTTGTTACGAGGTGGTGACCATGCAGAAAAAGACTGAAAAACAAGAACTTTTAAATATAAAAGAAACCTTCAAATCATCGAATGAAAAACACCTAAAAGCCAACATCCAAAAGGCGGTTGATCAATATTTACAATCCGCATTAAAACAATAACTATTTGTCTTGGCGCGGAGGATAATTATGCCTTAAAATGGAGGTGAACCAAGTTATGTTATGTGCAATTTATTGCCGGCTAAGTAAAGAAGATGATGACAGGCAAACTGAATCCGAAAGCATCCAAAACCAAAAATCCTTGCTTGTAAAATATGCGATGGAGAAAGGGTGGGATATTTACAAAATCTATTCGGATGAGGATTACAGCGGCATTGACAGGTGCCGCCCTGAATTTAACACTATGATTTCGGACGCATCTGAGAAAAAATTTGATATCGTTCTTTGCAAAACCCAAAGCCGTTTCACCCGCGACATGGAGATTGTTGAAAAATACATACATAATCAGTTCCTCCTGTGGGGGATTCGTTTCGTCACAGCGGTGGATAATGTTGATACTGATGTTAAGGGCAACAAAAAATCACGGCAAATCAACGGACTTATCAATGAATGGTATTTAGAGGATTTATCCGAAAACATTCGCGCCGTGTTTGATCACAAGCGCCGGAACGGACAGTATATCGGCGGGTTTCCGGTTTATGGCT
>JGI994J12354_10002109_pt1 | contig 19731 bp, 23 predicted proteins | sample IntmicLarv3ML3BL_FD_12354 | JGI IMG/M metagenome (IMG submission 12354)
AAATAGATAGCGAAAACTAACGCAATCACTGCTGCGACGGGGATCATGAACAATAAATTGTCAAAATTGAGCATGTCAATCATTTAATTAACCCCTTTAGTTTAAGTCCTGTACCAACTCCTTGTATATAATTGTTAAAGATAATAATTCTGGCAACGAGTGAAAATTTTCATCCGATACAGGTCAGTAATATCAAGTGACTTGCAAGGTTCATAATTTCTAATCTACGATTGTTATGGAATTTAGTCTACAAAAGTTATAATTTTTAATCTACAATTGTTGTAAGAATTATCGTTGCAACTGAGAACTGGCACATATAAAGAAAGACAAAGTACATATCACGCCCATATCGCGTCGGGAGCTTTGATCTTTGCAACGCGCGCATTACGAATCAACAGGTCTCGTAGGTTCAATGAACGGATCCAGATAAAAACCTCTGGATTCAGCCTCCTTGCGAAGGTCCCTCTGTTCACCTTCAGCAATGACCGTCAGTGATCTGTCTTCTTCGACATACCCGTAACCGATCGATATCAGAGGATTGATCGCTTTCATCTGGAAAATCTCCTCGGCACATAATGAGCCCATGTCACATGTCAACGAGAGAAGAATATCTCCTTTATTCAACACGGATCTGTCCTCCGCTTTACGCACCTTGCTCTTCAAACAAGCGGCCGATGTCGAAAGAATACCGAAGACCTCAATTCCGTCATGTTCCAGTGCGGTTCTTAAGTTCAATGCCGCCTCATCTCCGCCGATTCCGTTGCATAACCGAGCACATGTGTTACACGTCCAGATGACCACCTTCTTGCCTTCGAGCTGTACCTTGAGCTCGGAGTAGGTTCTGTCTCTTGCGACCATGATCATATCGTTAAGAACGGACATCACCGTTATATCATATTTGCCGTAAACGTTTTAATAGTGCATGGATTAGCAAGCGTAACTGAGTTGTTTCATCATGTCGAAATTAGAACTGATACCCGTAGAAGACATAAAGATCACCAAAGGAATGACCACCGACCAATTGCTGAGGTCCATGGGAAGAGCGGGAGGATTCACCGCACAGAAACTTGCCGATGCGACCGATATCGCGGAAGCGATGGTGAAGAACAAGGATTGTCTCAAGATCCTGTCCTTCCCCGCATGCATAATGGCCACCGGCACCCGCGGAGTGATCGTGGATATGGTGAAAAACGGATTGGTCGATCTTATCATAACCACCTGCGGCACATTGGACCATGATCTTTCCAGGACCTTTGCGGAATACTACAGAGGAGATTTCATGATGGACGATGAGATGCTGAGAGAAGAATACGAGATCAGCAGACTCGGGAACGTCCTGGTCCCCGACGAATGTTACGGCGCAGTTTTGGAAGACAGATTGCTTCCGATGTTCGAGGAGATCTTCGCGGATACCCAATCGATGACCACTTATGAGATAATCGATGCGGTGGGTTCGAGATTGGACAACGAGGACAGTCTTCTCTATCAATGTCACAAGAAAAAGGTCCCGATCGTTGTTCCCGGAATTACCGACGGATCATTCGGATGCCAACTTTGGATGTACTATCAGACACACAGAAAACTCAGGATAGACCTGTTCGGTGATGAACAGATGCTCAGCGAGATAACGAACAACGCCAAATCCACAGGTGCGATCATCATCGGCGGCGGAATATCGAAACACCACGTAATATGGTGGAACCAATTCAGAGGCGGACTCGATTATTGCATATACCTTACCACGGCGGAAGAATACGACGGTTCGCTGTCCGGCGCCCGCATAAGGGAAGCCGTCTCCTGGGGAAAGGTGAAAAGCGATGCGAAGAAAATGACAGTAGAGGGTGATGCCACCATCTCCCTTCCCATGATATACGCAGGCCTTGTGGAAAGAATCTGAGGAATAATGACAAAAAGAATACTGGTCCTTCCCGGAGATGGTGTCGGTCCTGAAGTGACGGCATCTTCCGTTGCCGTCATCAATGCTGTCACCGACGATAATATAGATATCGAGTACGGCGACATAGGGATCACCGCGCTCGAGAAAACCGACAACTATCTCCCGGCGGAGACCGTGGACCTTGCAACGGATGCAGATGCCATCATCGCAGGGGTCATAGTCGAAAGAACAAACGACAAACGTTATCAGAATCCCATCCGGGTACTGAAGAAACAACTCAGTCTGTATGCGGTCATGAGAAAATTCTTCCCGCTTTGCAAAGAACTCGGCGTTCAGAACATCGATCTTATATTGATGACCGGAAACCCCGATGCTCTTCTCAATATAACCGAGACCGAGAACCTGGATGGAGTCAATACACAAAAATTCCAATCCGAGAGCAGTGTCAAGAAACTTTTCAAAAAAACCATGAAGATAGCGGAAATCAAACATCGGAAAAAGATCACCTGCGTTCATAGAGCCAGCATGTTCCCGGGATCCGACGGTATGTTCCTTGACCATTTCTACAGAGAAATGGCCGCATCCAGATTCCTAATGGAAGACATGGAAGTAGATATCGCAGCGATGGAACTCGTAATGGACCCTCCCTCGATGGATGTTATCGTCTCAACAGATCTGTACGGAACCGTATTGGCAGGTGTTGCCGCAGGAATGGTTGGAGGAAGTTATCTGACTCCCATGGGAAGTTTGGGCGAGAATTCCGGTCTTTTTGAACCGATGCACGGCCCTAAACTGAAACTTGCCGACAGCGGCATTGTGAACCCCACTTCAGCGATATTATCCGGGGCAATGGCCTTGGACCACATCGGAATGATCGAAGAATCGGAGAAAATTAGAAAAGCTGTGTATTCCGTATACGCAATGGGAAAGGTCACGCCCGATGTGGGCGGAACATCGGGAACCGATGAATTCACCCAATTCGTGATCGATGCCGTACGGAGACAATAACATGAGAGATGCGGGACACAGAGCATGCATTGAAGCTGCACTTGCACATGAGAAGACCGATAGAGTGCCTGTGAATAATTTTGCATTGGTGACGGCTGCCCGGAGTGCCGGGATCACTGTCGACGATGCCAGATGGAACCCGAAAGTATCGGCAAAGGTCTCCATCGATTATTCCCTAAAAACCCATTCGGATTTTGTCAAACCGGTATTGGATTCCCAGGTACCCTTTGCGGATCTGGGTATGAACGTCAATTTCCCCAAAGACGACTATGGTTACATAAAGGACCATCTGGTCGAAGATCAGGAAGGGATAGACAAACTGGCATTCTTCGATCCGAACATTGCTAAAGAATGCCCTAAGTTCACACAAGTGATTGTGAACGGTCTTGAAGAGACAGAAAGAATGCTGGAAGAAGATCTTCATATCTGCGGCCTTTCCTGGGGGCCGTTGACGACCGCAGGCTATCTAATGGGAACCGAGGACATGATCATGATGACCATGATGGATCGGGATGTTGTCCGATCCCTGTTGAAGAAGGTTGCACCCTTTGTATCTGCCATGCAGAAAAAAATGCTGGATGCAGGGGCGACAGTTATGTGGATGGCCGATCCGACATCATCAGAAGACCTCATATCCCCGGATATGTTCAGAGAATATTCTTATGAGCCGCTAAAAAATGTCATCAAAGACACAAGATCAGAATACAATGAAACCCAGGTTTACCTGCATATATGCGGCAATACCTTGGACACCATGACCATGCTTCCGGAGATCGGAGTGAACTGTTTCAGTTTCGATCATGCCGTCAATGTGGAGAAGGCCAAACGCAAAGTGGGGAACAAGATGTCCCTCATGGGAAACATCGATCCCGTCAGGATGATCATGAGCGGAACCCCTGACGAGATATCATCCGAATGCCGCAGAATAATTGATATTGCCGGACGCGACGGCGGTTTCATATTGGCGCCTGGTTGCGAAACACCTCAATCGAGTCCTGACGAGAATGTCATCGCAATGGGAAAAGCGGGAAAAGATTATTGGAAATGATCCCTCTGAAAACCATAAGACACATTAGGTTGTTCTTTGAAAAATATCCACGATTGTTTCTTTAACAAGTCATCCGTGATTAAATAAAAAAAGAAGGTTGAAAACCGTTTAAATGATGTTGTCAGCGTCAATTATCACACACTTTGTATGATTCCTCGACAGGAAGCACGAATATCCTCCCATCGCCGATGTGATTTGTGGATGCCGTGTTCTTTATCACATTTATCGCCAATTCCTTCTGATCGTCCTCAACGACAATGTTCAACATCGTTTTCTCGATCTCATCCACGCAAAATGTTCCAGTTCTTGTGGTGAAGGTCACTCCCGACTGGGAACCTCTGCCTCGGACCGGGAACATTGTCATTCCGTTTATGCCAGCCTCTTTGAGGGCATCCTTGACACTCTTCAGCTTTTCCGGACGTATTACTGCCATTATCATCTTCATGCTATCACCAATCGTATGCCGATTCTCCATGTTCGATTATGTCGGCTCCGATCATCTCCTCTTCTTCGGTGAGACGTACTCTCATGACCAACGATATTGCCTTCATTATAACGAAAGATACAGTGAAACAATATGCCAACGTGAATCCGACAGCCAGGAACTGACCGATGAACACATCCGTACCTCCGTACAGAAGACCGGGTGTATCAGTCAATGCAGGAATGGCGAATATTCCGGTTGCGATAGCCCCCCATATTCCCCCCAATCCATGAAGCCCGAAGACATCTAAGGCGTCATCGACACCTGATCTCTTCCTCATGAACGATATGCCTGCGTAACATATTACTGCCCCGATCGCACCAATCGCTATTGCAGCGGGTGCCTCGACAAATGCACATCCGGGCGTTATCGCCACCAGACCTGCCAGAGCTCCTGCGGACATTCCTGTCACATTGACACGCCCTACCATTATCAGTTGCAATATCCCCCACACAAGCAATCCGGTCACGGAACTCATGATGGTCGTTGTGATCACGTTTATCAATCCTGTATCAACCGCAAGTCCGGATCCTCCGTTGAATCCCAACCATCCTACCCATAATAACATGGCTCCGAAGAACATCAGAGGTATGTTGTGAGGGCGGTCCTTGATCGTCCTTACGCTTCTTTTTCCGACGACCAATGCTATCGCGACACCGGTTATACCAGAGCAGATGTGAACAACCGTTCCTCCGGCATAATCCAGAGATACGATCGCCCCCCAATCGGTAGAAAGGAATCCTCCTCCCCATACCATGTGGGCCATCGGTGCATACACCAATATAGACCAAAACACAAGGAACAGCATTATCGCCGGGAACCTTACCCTTTCCGCCGAGGCTCCGATGACGATGACCGCTGTGACCATAGCGAACATTGCCTGGAACACCAGGAATTCCATATCGGGTATTCCCAATCCCATTGTACTTTCCTCATATGACACCCCGTTCATGAAAAGATTCTCGAATCCTCCTATGAATCCCCCTATGTCTCCGTTGAACGCAAGAGAGAATCCTACGAACGCCCACATTATGAAGACGATGGACGTTGCCATAAGACTCTGCGCGATCGTAGATGTCATGCTCTGTTTTCTGAGCATACCTCCGTAGAACAACGCAAGCCCGGGGATCATCATGAACACAAGTGTGGATGCGAGTATCACCCAAACCATATCCGCAGTGTTGAGTCCGGCACCTTCTGCCTCAGCTGTGGCCAATATGGGCTCTGCCGATGTTTCGGGAGCCATCAGAAACACTGCCAATGACAGTATTGCCAATGATATTAAAGTTATCTTTGTATATATTTTCATTTTTTATCCGCTCATTTGTACATTATTAAAGGATTTAATTAGGTAAATGTCTTAAAATATTTGAATATTATGTATATATTAGTTATTTGTCTAATAGAAAACCGATATTAATGAACAAATGTCTAAAGATGCATTTTTAAAATGAATCGATGAATTCCTGAAAAAACACCGTTAAAAAGAAAAACTGTTAAAATGGTTAAAAACCGTTTATATTCTGTCAGTGAAGTGCGATCTTACTCTGCCGTCTCCGTGATAGGTTCCCCGTCGTCGGATGGTTTCCCCTCATAGTACTGAACTATCAGCCATATTGGAACATATATCATTATTATGATTATCCCCAACATTGTTGATGATACGCCATAGATTGTATAATTCCAATAGAACAGACAAGGGAGTAACAGGAACATCTGATACCCGATCATCACAAGGGCTACCCATTTCCAACCGCGGGGTGCAAACCATCCTCTCTTCAATTCCTTGAATCTGGGGTTCGTTTTTGATATGTAATACGCAGCCAACGTAACGGATATCCCAATGCAGTATGCCATTCCAGATGCGGATATTATCGGTATTGGATTTCCTACAAATATCAAGGCCATGTTGATCGCGAACGCCAACACCAATGTGTAAACCGGCGTTCCGTTCTTATTCAGTTTAGTGAAGAATTTGGGCATCTGGCCTGCCTTCGCCAATGCATACATACTCCTTGAACCGCCCAAGAATCCCGTTTGGATGATAAGCAACATTGCCACAAGAAGGAAAATGACCGCAATGGCCGATCCGAAGTCTCCGAATACCAATACTGCAATAGGTACTAAGGTCGCATACCCTGCTTCTTCGACACCTTCGACCCCTAGCGTTCCAAATACCGAGAATGACATGAAGAAATACAATATCAGACATATTATCCCGCATGCGAACAACGCCTTCGGAATGTCCGATCCTGGCTCTTTGTATTCCGATCCGTATATCACGCATCCTTCCCACGCACAGGAACTCCATTGCGCCAATCCAAAACAGCCGAATAACATCACTATGTCTATTGAAGACCACTCCCACGACGGAGGAAGCCAGCCATTCTGGATATTCCCGATGCTGAAATCCCCCGTGAAGAATGTGGCTCCGAGGATAACAACTATCGGAATAATGGATGAAAAGGCCAATATCAATCCTGCCCTTGAACTGCCCGATAATCCTCTGAGATTAATGAAAAAGAACCCGCCTATCGCGATTGCTCCCACTGTCAGACTGAGCAGAGTGTAATTCATTGACGCGAATATATCAAAATAACTTACCAGATAATCTGTTATCATTATCGAGAAGACCGCCGGTGCAGGGGTCCATGCGAACCAATATCCCCATGCTCCGAATGCCGCAATGAATTTTTTCAGATCATATTTTGAAGCCTTTTTTGTTGTCAATATCTTGTTTACTGCTCCGGGTAAACCTACTGTATCGGGAAAAGTGGTCGCCAATTCCCCGAATGCGATATTCTGAAAAAATGCCTGAATAACGGAAAACGTCCACAGAATGATACTAAAACTCCATAATATGCCCGATACATCGAAAATTGACGGCAATATCAATATCGGTATCCCGAGAACTATGAGTGTGCCTTGTTTCCACGTGATGGAACGAACCAATTCTCCGACACTACTTCCGCTACCTGCATTAACATCCTCTGACATATTCAACCCTCAATGGAAAAAGGGTGGGCTGTTGCCCACCTTAAGATCATCTCTTCATCCTTGCGCGATAGTTTTCGCAACAGTTGATCTTTATATCCAGCAGATCTTCGATCTTGAATTTTGATTGTATTCCTCTCGATGCATTCGGAAGTGCGGTAACAACTCCTATATCGAGATTCTCTCTCAATTCCCTCATCATGTATACATCGGAAAGATCGTATGGCGTTACATTCAGTTTCTTTGCGACATATTCTTTGGCCTTATTGAGTTTCATGTTCTTGGACATTTCCATCCTTGCCACGAGATCTCCTGCTGTTCTCATTCCGCCCATTCCCGAAGCTGCCATATGGGACAGATAAATTCCCGCGGGGTCCCCCGCGCCGATCTATATGCCGTCCGCTTTCGCGATCTCGATCATAGCCTTGCTGGCTCTTGTTGCTGCTTCGACGGGAGGCGTCTCGCTCATCGGTATTCCGCCGACACCCATTCCCATGTTGGGATGAACGGAAATATTGGCCTTTTTCACACATTCTTTGGTTATTGTCACCGCCCTTGCGATGTTCCATGATGTGCTTCTTCCGGTATTCGTATTGACCACAGGGCCGAAAACATTTGTTCCGACCTTCTCTGCCAACACGACCTGTTCGTGAGGATACATGCCCGCGACCACTTTCCCGTCATACTCAATGGATCCGTGTATACCTAGGATGTTCTCCCCTGCCATTCCCATTATTATATTTGCTTCCGGACGTGCTTTCCTGAGCGCTGCGGCTCCTCTAAGTGTTCCTACGAAATCTCCGTCTCCCGCTGATGCGGTCGTGTCGAAATCAAATCCATCACAGCCTGCCTCCTGGAGTTTCACGGAAACGAACTCTATGTCTCTTGACATGTGATCTGCAGCAGCCTCGGCGGCAGCCATCGCCTCTTCCATTTTGAATTCCCTCATGAGATCGGCCGGATTGCCGTACGGACCGTCAGGAATGTAATACAATCCCATGTTCGGCATCGCACCGTACAACAAAGGTACGGTCATGAGCATCTGCAGTTGTTCCATTGTCTGCATTTCGTGTGCTATTATGGGTTTCACTGCTTTGATACTGTAATCCGTATGTCCGAGTTCGAATGTATCCATAGAAAATGCTTTCTCGAATATCAGTGACCCTTCTCTCCTTCCTATCTCGACGCCGTTACCGCATGTTCCGCTGTCGATACCGAACCTGTTCGCCCCAAAATCCTCGGTCATCACGACTTCGTTTCCGGGCTCCACTCCGACCACTCTGTTGGGATTGCACATTATTTCACATATGTGGTCTATCTCGTTTGCGTTGAGTTCAGATACACCTGTGCAATCCACTGCATCCCCTATACCTGCCTGAATATCGGCAAGTATCTGCTCTTTGGTGAAGAACGCTCTGCTTCCGTCACCCATATTGACCATGTATTCCGCCATTTGCATCACCTCAGAGTTCCTTCGCTTTTCTCGTGGTCTCGCTGGCAGACTCGCCATATATGTCCGCACCTATCTTATCTGCCCACGCTTGCGTAACAGGCGCTCCGCCGACCATCACTGTGATCTTGTTGCGCATGCCTTCATTCTTCAATATCTCTATGACATCCCTCTGAACGGTCATGGTCGTTGTCATAAGTGCTGACATCCCGATCATGGTGCATCCGCCTTTGAGTTCATTTATAAATGAACCCTTTGGAACATCTCTTCCCAGATCGTGTACATCAAATCCCGCACATTGCAACATAGTAGAACATATCGATTTTCCGATATCGTGTACATCTCCCTCCACAGTACCCATGACGACGGACGCTCTTTTCGTTGATTCGGAACCGCTCGCCGCGAGTTCTGGTCCAAGAACCTCCATTGCCGCCTTCATTCCTGCGGCCGCACTCAGAACATGAGGCAGGAAAAGTTTACCTCTTTCGAAAAGAACTCCAACCTCAGACATACCGCTTCCCATCGCATCGATGATAGCTGTGGCCGACATTCCTTCTTTTCTCGCATTCTCCACAGCTTCCTGTATTCCGGGAACCTTGTATGCAACTACTGCATCGTGAAGATTTTTTTCCATGTTTTTAAAATCTGTCATTTTCTCCCTCTCTGTCACGTCGTGTAACGTATTAGTCATCGGTTGATAGATATTTAAATATTGAGTTTATCAATATAATAACTAATTGAAAAATTAATTAATAATGTTATAATCACTATAAAATGAATGGATGTAACTTCAGATCTTTATTCTTAAGTTTTATTCGATAATAACCTGAATAATGTATACAAAAACTGATATTTTTAGTAATTATTTCGTAAAAATATGAGGCAATTTTTGATTGAAAAACACCATGTACAACCAATCATATTTAATATTTTGTAAAATTAATGCAAATAGGAGAGAATTATTCACAAATAAAAATCAAAATATAATGTTTTATTCAATAATAAAAATCTAAACCGTTTAAAGTATATTGACATACTCAATATTCTTATACCATGTACCTCAATTCAATCAACATAGCCCTAAAAAGCTAGAGAGTGTGCGATCCTTCGATTCGTATACTCAAAATGGAGGAAGAAAAATGACACAAGATGAATTGGCAGCAAGAGCGAAGAAAGCTGTCATGGCGTATAGCATCGATGATGCAAAAGCGATAGCACAAGAAGCTATCGAAAAAAAGGCCGATCTCGTTGCTCTCATACAATCGGGGTATACCGTTGGAATTAACGAGGTTGGACAGTTGTATGAACAGAAAAAATTGTTCCTGCCCCATATAATGGCAGCGGCCGCAGCAATGAACGGCGGAATCGACATCCTTACGCCAGAACTGGAAAAACAGGGAAAAAGCGCAGGAGAAGGTCTTGGTACATTTGTTATCTGTACCATTGAGGGAGACATACACTCCATAGGAAAGGATATTGTAGCGATAATGCTGAAAGTTGCAGGATTCAATATAGTCAACATAGGAAGAGACGTACCTCTCAAAGAGATAATCAACGCCTGTAAGACTAACAAAGCAAAGATCGTTGGAACATCTGCATTGATGACCTCCACAATGGTCAACCAAAAGACACTGGAAGAATTACTGAGGAAGGAAGGAATAAGAGAAGATCTCATCACAAATGTCGGTGGCGCTCCGATCACACAACAGTGGGCGGACGAGATAGGTGCCGATGTTTACACAGAGAACGCATCTGATGCCGTTGACAAAATGACGAAGATCGTTAGGTGATAAACACCACGATGGAGGCATAAACATGGATGCAGAAGAAATGAGAAAGAAGAACCGTCGTAAAAAAATCAGATACGGTTATTTGATGGGAATGTTCCTGGCACTACTTTGGGGACTTTGGTATGTTCCGGGGAGCTTGATGTGGGTCATCGAACCATTCCTTGATCTCTATAACGACGTTGCTCTGACTCATGGCGATACGACGGCCATGATCATCACAGCCGTTCTGATCAGTGCCGCGAACGCATTGATGGCCACATTGGTTCTGTTCATATGGAACGGCCATCTCCACAAATTCAAGGAGATGAAAAGAACCGTGGTCGAAGTCCGATCTATATTCAAATACCTATTCGCGGCCGCAATATTCGCAGGACCTATGGCTGTTTTCGGATCATACCTTGCAACAGGTTTCGCAGGGGCCGCATTCTCCGCAGTCGCTGCACTCGCTTTCCCCGTGGTCGGAACAATACTTACGACCAAATTTGCCGGACAAAAGTTATCGAGAAGAGCTATCATCGGAATATTGACCATCGTTTTGGGTTGTATCACGATCTACGTCATCGGACTTGTCGACGAGATAAAGTCGGGGGACATGCAATTGATGGGATACGTCGGCGGACTCATGGCAGTCTGCGGATGGGGGCTTGAAGGACTCGTCATCGCAAAGGGAATGGACATCAGCAACCCCGATGCCGCATTCCACCTCAAGATGTTCAGTGAGGTCTCGATCTGGTGGCTTTTGGTCATGCCGATCGTCGCGATATTGGGATTCCCGATCTACGAATATGTCATAGGCATATTCACGAATCCGGTATCCTTGTTAGTGGTCATCTGTTCGGGATTTGCATTCGGATATTGTACAATCTGTTACTACAAAGCCTATCCAATGATAGGTGCCGGGAGAGCGATGGGTCTCAGTGCGATGAATGCTATGGTTGCTGTGATATTCCTATTCATACTAACCGGAGCCGTTCCGTCTTGGACCGTCCTGATCGGAGGAGTTCTTTGTGTGATCGGGATATTCCTAATGTTCTATGAGAAAGAGGAAAATCTCGAATCCATAAGAGGTGAACAGGAGGCGGCAAAATGATGGAAGGTCGTCCTATTAAATTCCGTCTTCTTGAATTGTTCAGTGAAGGCGAGGCATGGAATTACGAGATAATCACCGTAATGCAAAAAGAATACGAAATGACAGACAAATATGGTGCAGATAGCCTTAATTTCGATATTATCGAGATATGCACCGCAGGTTTTCTGATTCGAACTGAGACCAGGATCGATGAAGAGGGAATCTACAGAGAAGGTTCCTTGTTGATCAAATATAAGATCACTGTACTCGGAATGAATCAGTTAGAAACGATAAAGAAGAACATACGTGACAAAAAGGTGAAAACATGAGTAATTGGGACTTATTGGCGGAGTTCTTTGTGGACGGAATACCGTTTGCAGAGTACATTTGGATTCCGATAATTGTAGGAATATCCTTCACAGCATTATACATTGCCAAAAAAATGGTCGCTGACGTCTAAGGAACAAATAAGAAAAGAAGGTGATAAAATGAGAGGAAGATATGAATTGCTTAGCAAAGCAGACATGGAAAAAATCCATCAAGCCACTCTGAAAGTATTGATGGACCCTGGAATAATGATCAACCATGAGGGTGCCAGAAAGGTATTCAAAAACAATGGTTGTGAGGTAGATGAAAAAACAAAGGTCGTGAAGATCCCTCCGCACATAGTGGAAAAGGCAATAAAGGATGCTCCGGAAAAATTCACACTGTACAGCCGTAACGGTGAATTCGATCTTAAAATGGTGAGTGACGGTTCTGTCGTCAACTACAACACATTCGGAGTAGGTACCAAAATGGTGGATTACCTCGGACCGAACAAGTTCAACACAAGGAACGCTACGTTGAAAGACATACAGGAGATCGCACAGGTGACCGAGGCATGCGAAAATGTTCACTGGTTCTGTTCCCCCGTTTCGGGAATGGAATTGGCAGGACAAGACGTGTGTCGTGCCACCCGTGAATTGGACTCGATCATATCCTACAGTTCGAAACCTGTCATGTTGGACGCAGTGCCGGAATATCTTCCGGAGTATTTCGAAATGCAAAAGATATTGTACGGAGGAGATGAGAATGAAGCATTCAACAAGCCCTTCCTTACAATGACGATGTGTCCTTCGAGTCCTCTGCAATTGGACCGTTCATTGTGCGACCTTGTGTTGCACTCGCCGGCGTATAACTTCCCCGTATCGATGTTGAGTATGGCGATGAGTTCTGCATCTTCACCGATATTCCTTGCTGGAACAATGGTGACGCATAACGCAGAGGTTCTCGCCGGAATAGTGTTGACTCAACTGGTCAAACCTGGACACCCGAACTACTACGGAAGTTCTACCACCTCATTCGATCTCTACACGGGAACAGCTCCTGTCGGATCTCCCGAACTGGGAATGATAAGTGCCGCAGTGGCACAGATGTCGCAGTTCTACAAGATACCCGCGATAGTCGCCGGTACCTAGGGAGACTCGAAGCTGCCCGATGGACAGGCAGCTCATGAAAAGACCATAACGTCCATCCTCCCCGCACTTGCAGGTGCTTCAAACATCTACGGAGCGGGTATGCTGGAACTTGGTATGTCCTTCTCGCTTGAACAACTCGTGATAGACGATGTCATCAACGGCATGAACTACTTCCCCTACAACGGGATCGAGGTGAATGAAAAGACCCTTGCTTATGAATCTATCAGAAAAGTGGGTATCGGTAACGATTTCCTTGGTGAAAAGGATACGATGGAAAATATCAGTATTCTGTCGCATCCGCCTCTCATCGATCGTGAAATGATAGAGACATGGGTAAAAGCGGGATCCAAATCGATTGTCGATGTTGCACACGACAGAGTGGTGGATATCCTGAAGAATATTCCTCAGAGAACACCGCTCTCATCCTCGCAACGCGCAGACATGGATCGCGTCATAAAAGAGTCTGACAAGAAAATTGTTTAATCTTGGTTTTACAACCATGATCCTCCTTTACGGGGCAGGAATGCCCCGTTTTTTTATAACCCTCATTTGACTGCGACTATTCCGAACAAATCAAACAAACATATACTGATCATATTGATTTTATCAATAATTTTTCATTCTTATCAGATTTGGGATTAATATCGATTTTTTATTTTAACTAATCTGACACATTTGAAATCCTCAAAAAAATAAAATGAACTTTACATCATTTTATTGTCACAAATACTTTATTTATCTATATGGGATATAGATAGGATATGACAACACAGGATGAAATAAGTTGGAATTTATTTTTTCCAGTTTTCATGGATCGGTTAGGGACGTTGATGCGAAGGAACATGACAAAGATCGTTGCTCCTCACGGCCTCACGAGTGCCCATGCAGTGTACCTTATGGCACTCAAACTGCAGGACGGCCAGACCATGATCGGCCTGTCCCGGTTCCTGGATCTTGACCCAGCGAACACCAATCGCGTCGTAAAAACATTAAAAGAAAAAAATTTCGTCTATGACGATAGAAAGAATGAAAAAAGCAAAAAGTATCAAATTTTCCTCACTGAAACAGGAAAAGACCTTGCAACAGAGATCATGAACTGCAACTCCGAGAAAATGGACGAATACTTCATAGGAATACCCAAAGAAAGTATAATCCACGTAAAAAACACGATGAAAGAGGTTCTTTACAATATGGACCCCGAATTAAGCAGGTTTGTGAAATACGAATATGACGACTCGTATTTTTCTCATCTTCATTCGATGCCCACCAATCGGGATTTTGTTCTCATACCCAAAGACAAAGACGGAAAAAACGACCTCTTCAGAACCGATGACGAATGATCTATCATTGAAAACAAATTGATGAATGGGATACCATGGTAAAAACCGCAGATGCAAAGATAATCACTTCGAAAAAAGGCAAAACCTGTTGTTATATCAACAACCCAGACGGAAAAGGAACGCCTATTCTGGTGATCCATGGGGGTCCCGGTTTTGGCTCCGATCCCATTTTATCGGAGGTTCTGGGGCTGAAAAGCCCCATGTATTTCTACGACCAATTCGGATGTGGGGGGTCAGATAAATTCGATAATCCCAACGATTACAGTCTGGAACTTTTCATTGATGAGATTGATGACGTTAGACGCGAATTCAAACTCACGAAGGTCATACTGTTTGGAATGTGTTGGGGCGCAGGATTAGCTGTAGCTTATGCCTCTCGTGAAGAAACGACAGGCGTAGAAGCTTTGATCCTCTCCTCTCCCTTCCTGAACGTCGCAATATGGGAGAGAGATCAAATGATCAACCTATCCCTTCTTCCAGAACCGGAAAGGAGCATCCTTGGTAAATATGAGGAAGAGGGAGTGTACGTGAACGAGTACAGGAAAGCTTTGATTCCATACTTCCAGCATTATTACTTCACAAGAGGCGATATGCCGATAATCTCGAGACTTGTATTCGGTTTCCAGCCGGAAGTGTATAGGATAATGTGGGGGGACAGCGAACTGATTTGCAAAGGCAAGTTGAAATCCTTTGATCTGATGGACAGGCTTCCGTTGATCAAGTCGCCTGTTCTTCTCGTATCGGGAGACAGAGACACCGTACGTGTGGAAACTATGAAACTATTCTATGACGGTTTTCCAAACGCACAGTTGGCGATCATACCGAGCGCGGGACATATGATATACAACGAACAATTGGAGATCGTGAAAAAAGTGATACATAATTTCGTCAGAGAGGTAAACCATTATCCGAAAAAGGAAATCTCTCCGGTAATACACTCTTCACAATAACAATATTCGATATCTCAAAGATCGATGGAAAAGGGGAATAGTGCAGAGGATGGGATTTGAACCCACGGACCACTAAGGACTAGGCCCTCAACCTAGCGTCGTTGGCCATGCTTGACTACCTCTGCGTATTTGTCGCGAATGTTCATTCGATAAATAAGCTTTGTTATCTTCGAGGATATATCTGGTGATACTTTTCTTTTACAAATTTCTTTTACCTGTATTGTAATGATGTCTTTTTCCTTTCGAAATGAATGGAAAAGTTTAAAATACCCCTACGCTACTTCAATTTTATTCATATCAAAATAGTATGAAATATAATAATCCGATGAAAGAGGAACTTCTTATGTCAAAGACCATCTATCTGGATAATGCCGCTACATCAAAAATGAGACCTGAGGTTTTGGAAGCAATGATGCCGTATCTGACCGAGGATTATGCCAATCCTTCCAGCATACATGATTTCGGCATTCACTGCAGCAAAGTCTGCGAAGAGGCGAGGAAAAAAGTAGCTAAAGTGATCAATGCAAAAGAAAACGAGATCTACTTCACATCAGGTGGCAGTGAGTCCGACAATTGGGCGATAAAATCCGTCGTGCAACTCAAAAGAGAGAAGGGTAAACACATTATCACATCCAAAATAGAACATCCCGCTGTGCTGCACACATGTGAGTTCCTCGCCAGAGAAGGATATGACGTCACGTTCGTCGATGTCGATGATCAGGGCATAATAAAGATCGATGAACTCAAGAAAGCGATCCGTCCCGATACGATCCTCATCACAGTGATGTTCGCCAACAACGAGATTGGGACCATACAGCCCATAAGAGAGATCGGAGAGATAGCCCGTTCCAACGGCATTTTGTTCCATACGGATGCCGTGCAAGCATACGGCCATATACCGATCGATGTGGAAAAAGACAATATTGACTTGCTCAGCGCAAGTTCGCACAAGATACATGGACCAAAGGGCATCGGAATGCTCTACATCAAGAATAGCATAAAACTTCCCCCTCTGATCCACGGAGGTCCCCACGAAAGGAAACGGAGAGCCGGAACACTGAATGTTCCTGGAGTCGTGGGATTCGCCAAAGCGGCAGAGATGGCGATGGAAGAGATGGAAGAAAATATATCCAAAGTAACAAAAATGCGCAACTATCTGATGAACAGATTGCTCACAGAGGTCCCTTACACCAGACTTAACGGTCACAAGGACAAAAGACTTCCCGGCAATGTGAACATCAGTTACAGATTCGTCGAGGGGGAGTCTCTTCTCATGCTCGTAGATAAAAAAGGAGTGTCAGCATCCACGGGTTCCGCCTGTGCATCTGGATCCCTCGATCCGTCCCATGTACTGCTGGCCATCGGCCTTCCTCATGAGATAGCACACGGATCCATCAGAATGACGCTCTCCGAGTTCAATACGATGGAAGAGCTGGATCATGCGGTAGAGGTCATGAAAGAAGTTGTCAACAGACTGAGAATGATGTCGCCTTTGTATGAAGACGCCATGAAGAAAGAGAAGGAGGCAAAGTAAATGCAATACAGCGATAAGGTCGTAGATCATTTCACGAATCCGCGTAACGTGGGGGAGATCGAAGATGCCAGCGGCGTAGGTACCGTGGGTAATGCAAAATGCGGCGACATAATGAGGGTATACTTGGACATTGACGACAACGATATCATCAGAGATGTCAAGTTCAAGACCTTCGGATGCGGTGCGGCCATAGCTACAAGCAGTATGGCCACAGAATTGATCAAAGGCAAAAGTATCAATGATGCTCTTAAAATTACCAACAGGGCTGTGATGGAGGCTCTGGATGGATTGCCACAAGTGAAGATCCACTGTTCGGTACTCGCTGAAGAAGCGATACATGCCGCACTTTGGGACTACGCAAAGAAAAAAGGAATAACCATCGAAGGCGTGAAAGAACCTGTCGATGATGTTCATGACAGCGATCATGAAGATATGCATTTAGACGACGACTAAGAAGAAGGTAAAGTAATGATATATGGAAAAGTAACTGACTTGATAGGCGGTACACCTCTGGTCAGATTAGAAAAAATTGAGAAAACTCATGGTCTTAACGCCAAACTTATAGGAAAATTGGAATCACGAAACCCATCGGGCAGTGTAAAAGACAGGATCGCCCTTGCGATGATCAACGACGCTGAACAAAAAGGGTTGATAAAAAACGGAACAACAATAATAGAACCGACATCGGGTAACACCGGCATCGGTCTTGCGGCGATATCCGCCGCGAAAGGTTACCGTTTGATCTTAACGATGTCGGAAGCGATGTCTGTAGAAAGAAGGAATCTTCTCAAAGCATACGGCGCGGAACTTGTTCTCACTCCGGCTTCGACAGGAATGAAAGGAGCTATCGAAAAAGCGGATGAACTTGCTTCCGAGATCAATAACAGTATTGTGCTGGGACAATTTATTAATCCCGCGAATCCCGCTTATCATGAACGGACCACCGGCCCGGAAATATGGAAAGACACAGATGGAAAGATCGACATTTTCATCGCGGGAGTGGGCACCGGGGGAACAATAACAGGTACGGGCAGATATCTGAAATCAAAGAATCCTACCATAAAACTGATTGCGGTGGAACCTGCGAATTCTCCCGTTCTTTCGGAAGGCAGAGCGGGCCCTCATAACATACAAGGGATAGGCGCAGGATTCAAACCCGCCATATTGGATACCGACATCATTGACGAAATTGTCACAGTGAAAGAAGAGGACGCATATTCCGCAGGAAGGGAGATGGCTCGCAAAGAAGGAACCCTCGTGGGGATATCCTCCGGCGCTGCATTATCTGTTGCGATAAGGGTTGCAAAAAGACCGGAAAACGCAGGAAAGACCATTGTTGTATTACTTCCTGACACAGGAGAAAGATATCTATCGACACCTATGTTCGCGGATCAAAATTGAATATCATCAGGTAATTTGATCTCGATACGATGTCCTTTGGAACTCCAATCCATCATATCCGACAATGTCGTCCCGTCAAGCACGGAATTGACGGCATCGTCCAATTTTCTCCACAGGATCATTGAAACACATTTATCTGAATTTTTACAATCGTTCTCATCTGACAAACACGACACGGGTGCAGTCTCACCTTCTACCAATCGAATTATCATTCCTACCGTGTACTGATTGGGGGGCATAGAAAGCACATAGCCTCCGTTGGGTCCTCTCTCCCCCTTTACATACCCGGCTTTGTTGAAAACCGATATGATCTGCTCCAAGTATTTGATGGGGATATCCTGACGATCTGCAATGTCCTTTACTTTGACATTGCCGTCGGAACCATTCAGTGCCAGATCGAGCATTGAACGTAAGGCGTACCGCCCCTTGGCAGAAATCAGCATAACACTCACAATGTGTTCTGCATAGTAAAAGATTTCCTACTGAATTACAGTACTTTCTTATAGGGGGTTTCCCAATATCTCATCGAGTTGAGAGGATATCAAGTTGCGGAGTGCATTTTTATTGCGGATATCTACTCCCATATACCTGTAATAACTTTCGAAATCTGATGATGCCAGCATAAGGAATCCGACGATCCGATATGCCATTGATCCGTACTTGTCGTCCCGCCCCTGATCTTTAAAATATAATTTGATCTGCATATGGACCTCGTGACGGATCGCCTTGCTGTCTCTTTGGATGATGTCGGAAAAATATGCGTCCTCGAATCTACTCAGAGTCAGTATTTTCTCGCACATGTTCATAAGAAGGTCAAACATCGCTTTTCTTGGATCCTTTTTTTCCGTTGAGATAACATCGATCTGAGAGCTCTTTACCATCGCTTCTTTGAGAAGTTCCTTTTTGGACCCGAAATAATAATTCACCATCGCAGGATTGATTTTTGCCCTGTCCGCTATCCTTCTGGTGGTTATGGAATGGATATTTTCTTCGGACAACATCTCGACGACAATCCTGACTATCTCTTCCTTTTTCTCTCGATCCATAAACTAAATACGTTTTAAACATATTTAATAAATATTATTCTAAATCCGTTTTAAACATGTTTAATATTATCAATTGAAGTAATGGCATCATTGATTAATACCTGCACAATATCTCGTGTTTGTCAAGAGATGTAGGGCAGCCGACGGTAGGACTTCGGTCCAGCTGAGGAACTTCCCTCCTCCAAGGGCAAGATGAACCGGGAAATCCGGTAAGGCGAGAGTCTTGGCAAGGGCCCAGAAACGACACAGCCTCAGTTAAGGAT
>JGI994J12354_10002110_pt1 | contig 19728 bp, 18 predicted proteins | sample IntmicLarv3ML3BL_FD_12354 | JGI IMG/M metagenome (IMG submission 12354)
CGTGAGACAGTTCGGTCCCTATCTGTCGTGGGCGCAGGATATTTGAGAGGAGCTTTCCCTAGTACGAGAGGACCGGGATGGACAAACCTCTGGTGCACCAGTTGTCATGCCAATGGCATAGCTGGGCAGCTAAGTTTGGACTGGATAAACGCTGAAGGCATCTAAGCGTGAAGCCAACCTCAAGATTAGATATCCCATAGCGTAAGCTAGTAAGACCCCCGGTAGACTACCGGGTTGATAGGCTGCGTGTGTAAGTGTGGTAACATATTTAGCTTGGCAGTACTAATAGGTCGAGGGCTTGACCTGATTAATTTGTGTTCCTTCCTCCGCTTTGTTCAGTTTTTTGGGTATGATTTTTGCCTATTCTAGGACTGCATCTTTTTGATGTGGTCCCCTTTTTTGTTGTAGAAAGTCCTTCCATACACCTTGATTATGCAGAGGAAATGTACTATAATAATAAATATATATTTATGGAGGGTAGAATGAACGTAATCAGAGATGATATCGACGGAGGAAAAGGGTTTGATTGGGGGCGCGTATCGCAGGATTACGCGAAATTCCGGGATATTTATCCTGAAGCTTTCTATGAAAATTTGATTGAAATGGGGCTATGCCTTGAGGGACAGCGCGTGCTGGATATAGGCACAGGCACGGGTGTGCTTCCCCGCAATTTGTATAAATACGGCGCGGAATTTTATGGCGCGGATGTTTCCGAAAATCAAATCGAACAGGCGCGGCGCCTTTCAGAAGAGGCGGGCATGGATATTTCGTATATAGCTTCGCCCGCTGAAAAAGTGGATTTTCCCGAAGAGTATTTCGATACAGTAACGGCCTGTCAATGCTATATTTATTTCGATAAAAGCGCTTTGTTTCCGAAAATACATAGGATATTAAAAAAATCGGGGCATTTTTGTATCCTGTTTGTATCGTGGCTTGTTGAAGAGAGCGAAATTGCTCAAAAAAGCGAGGGTTTAATACTGAAATATTCTCCCACATGGTCGGCACATAGCATGAAACGGTTTCTATACAAAATTCCCGAAGAGGCCGAGGGCCTATTCGAGGTTGAAAAGTCCTTCGTGTATGATGTGCCCATCACGTTTACCCGCGAGAGCTGGCACGGGCGCATGAGAACCTGCCGCGGGATAGGAGCGTCCTCGTTGTCGCCGGAAGAGATAGCGCAATGGGAAAAGGAGCATATCGCATATCTGAAAAGTGTTCCCGAAACTTTCGATATACCGCATTTTGTCACGGTGTTTAACCTTCGTAAAAAATAGATTTTATGTATTGGTTTGGTAAACAGATCAACACGAATTTATATCTAAAAAGAGGAATCATATGACTGGTAAAAGCCGGATACTCTACAAAACAGCCTCGTATATACTGTTGCTTCTGGCGGCGTTTGCCGGGCTTTTTGCACTCAATTTTTACTATCTGGATGAGACGCGGCTCAGCCGGTCGATTCTCAATTTGTTCGCATATCCCCTCGTTGTAATGCTGTTAAACCGTGCGCTTAGGCCAATGTATGCTTGCTTTAAAAAATACGCCTTCATAGTTGCGGCGTTGCTTTCGGTGATGCTGGTTTTGGGCAAAAATCTATATGCGGACAATAATCTTGACGGAATAATCGGTTCGGCAGAAGGTTTTGTTCTTAATTTCCTATGTCTGTGCGGATTCTTTTTGCTGCTGTCAGCAGTATTATGTATAGTCTTTTATTATCTATCGCGCGTGAAGATTGGCGATTTTGAGCTTGGCCGCTTTTTCTGCGGCAACAAACGCTCGTTTTTCATACTGTGGGGAGTTATATTCGTATCATGGATTCCCTGTTTGTTGGCCTATTGGCCGGGTATATATTCATACGACATGGGTGGCCAGACGCTTCAGGCATTGGGGACCCATCCTATAGACCGGTTTCAAACAACGGCGCACACGCTGTTTTTCAGGCTTTGTATGAAAATAGGCTTTAATTTCGGCGGGCCGAATGCAGTGGTGGCTACCTACTCAATATTGCAGATGGCCCTGTTGTCCGCCGCGTTCGCTTTTGTGCTTTGGTATTTGGCGCGCATCAAGATAAACGCGATATTGCGCGGCGTTTTGCTGGCGGCCGTGGCGCTGAACCCTATGAACGCGCTCATGTCAATAACCGAGACTAAGGACGTTTTCTTTGCGATGTTTTACATGCTGTTTATTGTTTGTATACTGGATTTGCTGCGCAATCCGCGCCGGTTTTTTGGCTCTTACCTGCGCATGGGCGGCACATGTGCTTTGGTGGTTATGGCCTGCCTTTTCCGCATAAATGCTGCATTTGCGCTGATAATATTTTTCGCGGTTATGCTCATTGTTTTGCGCAAGCATTATATACGCATTTTGGGCATGGCCGCAGTTTCGCTTACAGCATTTGTATTGATATACGGCCCTGTGTACACGCTTTTTGGCGTTGAGGGTGCTAACGGCAAAGAAATGCTGAGTGTGCCCATGCAGCAGATAGCCTCTGTTCTGAACGAACACCAATATGAGCTGAGCGATGAGGAAATCGCAGTTATTGCGGATATTATGGACATAACTACGGCGGGTGAGCGGTTTAATCCGCGATATGCCGATCCTGTTAAAGATCATTTTAACATAACAAATTTCAATGCGGATGTTTCCCGCTATGCAAAGCTTTGGGCGGGACTGTTGGCGAGATACCCTGACCATTACGTGAGCGCTTTTCTCACGTTGAATCTCAATTACTGGTATCCCGACAGCGATTTTATCGACCCTTATTCCCACCGCATGTACATAGAATCGTATATATGGGATTATGATTTCTTTAAGGTCGAGCGGCAGAGCATGCTGCCGGGATTGCTGGAATCATATGAGAAATTTGCTTCGGGCGCCGTGCCTAGTGAAATACCTGTGTTTTCTGTGATTTTCAATATAGGGTTTCCCGTTTGGTTCCTTATCATTGGGATTTTAGTGTGTTATGTCCGCAAAAACAGGAGGCTCGCTTTGTGTTTATGGCCGGGCTTGTTGGTTTGGTTCACATTTATGCTGGGGCCGGTGTCAAACGTGCGGTACATTTATTATTTGTTTGCTCTGCTGCCGGTGTATACAGTTGTGCTGTTGTGCAGCGATAAGTTTGCCGCGAGACAAATGGGCGGGAAATCGGACGGAGAAAACAGCATAGTTTAGTACAAGGGATTTATTTGCGTATTCTTTTATCATTTATGTAAACAGTGAGTATTAAGTGAAAAGGGAAGTTTTTTGTTTCATATGCTTCGCTAAGGTTTTTCCAATATCGGTTGTACCGGTGGTTGTCTATAAAATAAAAGCCGTACCTGAAAAGGTACGGCTTCGATTTGCATGAAATGGCGAAAATTAGGCGTTGCCTTCTTCTTCCTTCATACGGGCGAAACAATCGCTGCAAAATACAGGGCGATCTTCGCGGGGCTTGAAAGGAACCTTGGCTTCGCAGCCGCAAGAGGCACAAGTGGCCACGTGCATTTCCCTCTCGGGACGGCCGGCGCTCTTACGAGAGTCGCGGCAGATTTTGCAGCGCTGGGGCTCGTTTACGAATCCCTTTTCCTGATAGAACTCCTGCTCACCGGCGGTGAACACAAATTCATTGCCGCATTCCTTACAAATTAGGGTCTTGTCTTCCATTGATTTTACCTCGCCTTTAAAAATAATATTGCCCCGGACGGAATCGCACCGACACCCTTGGAAAAAACCAACGCTCTCTTTTTAAGCTACAAGGGGCATATAAAACTAATTTATTGCATTGCCGCTTTCAGTTTGCGGCGCAAACGGCACATCGCATTGTCGATAGCCTTAACATTGCAGCTCAGCAGATCGGCTATTTGAACATAGCTGCGGCCAGTCATGTACATTTCCATCACTTGAAATTCCATAGAAGTGCACAGGCTGCGAGCCTTATTCAAAAATGTGGTCCATGCCTCGTTTGCGATATATATGGCCTCGGGATTGGAAAGCCCGCCGACCATATCGGGAATCTCTGTGTCAAGCGCATCGTCGTCCATGCTGACGAGAGGCGGACCGGGCATACGTCCATGAACCGCCCGTGCGGCATTGATCAGTGAACGGTCGATAAGCAGTGAAGCATATGTCGGAAAGGCGGCAGTGCCGCCGGGAACGTATGTACGTACCGCGGCCATAAAACCGATAAGCCCTTCCTGCACGAGGTCTTCGTGATCAAACCCGACCACTCGCATGCGTGCAGAACGCAAACGCACCAGACGCATATACCGCACAATTAGCGCGTTAAAAGCCGAGACCTTCCCGCTTTGCGCAAGCCGGAGGAGCTCGGCATCCGATGGGCTATTGCTGCGGTTTTGTGTGGTCATTTTAGCGTTCACCCGATAATTATTGGCCATACACATATGTGCATTAATAAGCATACAGCATAACACACCATATTGTCAAGGATTATTTTTAAAAAACAACAAAAAAATCTGTGTTTTATTGTAAAAAGGTGAAAATTTATAATAATCTTAGTGCAAAACGATAATAATAATCAAGGTATAGCTGAATTTCACAAAAACCAAATAAGCACGGAAACTATGCCGCTCGGCTTTGGCGGGGGTTGACGCGGCTTGATATATTATGGTAAGGACTGAGATTATGAACAGAATTAAGCGCCGTTCGGCCGTAAAACAAAAAAGCCACCCTTTTGCAAAGGGTCTGGTTATTACGCTTTTTTGCTTAGGTATGTTGCTGCTGGGCTTTTTTGGGGCGGAATTTTTGCGAGATGCGTGGTTTTGGCTTTTTGGTTAGTGGGTTTTTGTATGGTGGTGTTGCCCCTGTATTATAGTTAAAAAACCGGAAAACAACGCAAGATTGGAGACAAAGAGGGCTGAGTGGGTTTACCACGCAACCTTCTAACCTTACTTAATATATTTTTTTGTTAATCCATATAATTCAAAAGGATCGGTTTGCAACTCATGTTTGTATAGACCGATAACATTTCTGATTTCCGCCAAAATACATTTGCTGCCGCCTATCATAATATCCTTGATATGTCCTTTTTCATAGGCCATGTTTTGAATTTTGTACCAGGGCTTTGCGGGCGGAGTCCATGATTCGATAAACCATTCTGATTCGGGGTAAATTTTCAAAGCTTCTTCTGAAGGCCTAAACAAGGCCTTTATTTCGTTTGGCAAAATGTCTTCAACGTAGTGCATAGACGACATTCTGTAAATATCAACACCCAATAACAAGGCATGTCCGCCGGCAGCTATCAGATGATCAAACCAATTTGCGGCATGCTTTTCTGCATCCTTACCCCACGCAGAAACACGGAAATGTCCTTCGCCTGTTTTAACATCAGGCATTTTTCTGAACATATCGGAAACAGCGCCCATGCCGGAGCGTTCTTCATCGCCTTTTAAAAGCTTGATTTTTAAGGTTAAACCCAACTGTTTGTCTATTTCGCTGAGAGGAAGGCTAAGAGAATCTTTGAAGGATGGCATGACAATAGCCCCGTCTGCCCCAACAAGTTTTTTCAAGGCGTCTATTACTGTTAGTGCGCCTCCGTCAACATGCCCGAAGCTGCTGAGAGAACAATGCACCTCCAGCATCATTCCCGGCTTAACTCCCAGCTTAAGCAGCCCATTTTCAAGCTCTGTTTTTGTCACTGATATAGACATGTTGAATTCACCGCTTTTATATTTTTGTTTTTGAAGGGATAAATTGATATTCATTAGTGGAGCGTAAAGGATTAAAACAGCATGGAAATATCCAGCGTTTTTACCGAATGGGTGATAGCGCCTACCGAAATTATATCAACACCGGTTTCGGCCATTTGGCGCACGTTGTGTAGCTCGATATTGCCCGAAGCCTCGCACAGTGCCCGACCATCGACAAGAGCAACAGCCTCTTTCATAACGGCCGGCTCCATATTGTCCAGCATTATTATATCGGCACCCGATGCTATGGCTTGGCCAACCTCATCCAAGCTGCGGGTTTCCACCTCTATTTTCACGGTATGACCCAGCCTTTCACGCAGCAGGCTGACCGATTTTTCTATGCCGCCGCTTGCGTCTATGTGGTTGTCCTTGAGCATAACGGCATCAGATAGAGAAAAACGGTGGTTTTTGCCGCCGCCGCAGCAAACGGCATATTTTTCAAGCGGACGCAGACCGGGCAGTGTTTTGCGGGTATCTACTATGGCGGCCTTTGTACCGGCAATGGCCTGCACAAGTGCATGGGTCGCTGTTGCAACGCCGCTCATGTGCTGTAAAATATTCAAAGCTGTGCGTTCGCCTTTTAGCAGGCTGCGCGTATTCCCCCGTATCGATGCCAGCACCTCGCCTGCCTTTACATACGTGCCGTCTGCTATCATGGCATCGGTTTGGCATTTTTCGTCCAGCATGGTGAACACGCGCAGGGCTATATCCAGCCCCGCGATAACGCCGTCGGCCTTAGCTATAAGCCTCGCTGTTGACACACTTTCGGGGTCTATTGTATTGTCGGTCGTCAGGTCTATGTAGGGGCAATCCTCCAGAAGGGCGGTTTTTATCAGGTTTTCTACATAGTATTTGTTCATTTTCAGGGCTCCTTTTTTGGTGATTATGATCCTATTACAAGCGCTCATTTACCGATTCAAGTATGGTCGCTGCTATTGTGCCCAGTGCGCGTGCCTCGCTGTAATCGCGGGTCATTTTAAATTTATTGTTGCCCAGCCTGCGGTTTATTTGTTTTATCGCACCCAAATTGCGCTGGGCTGCGTCATGGTCGGGCAACACAAAAACGCATTCCTGCATTATTTCCCGAATGCTGGTGCGAAATCCGGCGGGCATAGGCGGCCCATCGCGCATTGGGGGCACTTCTATATTCTCGGGCAGGCGGCCATATTCGCCTATGGCTTCTATATGCTCGGCGGCTCGGCGGCTGAACACTACGGCCTCCAGAAGTGAATTTGAGGCCAATCTGTTTTTGCCGTGCACGCCCGTGTGGGAGCATTCGCCTATAGCGTACAGGCGGTCTATGCGTGTGCGGCCGAAAAGATCCACATCTATGCCGCCCATGAGGTAATGCTGGCAGGGATATACGGGTATTGGCCCGCGCGTCATATCCGCGCCCTCGAGCAAGCACCTGCTACTTATGACGGGAAACCTTGCCTTTATAAAGTCGGCGGACTTACGGCTGATATCCAGATAAAATTTTTCGCTGCCTGTGCGGCGGCTTTCGAGTATCATGGCGCGGGACACAACATCACGCGGGGCAAGCTCGAGCCGCTCGTCGTACTTGTGCATAAAACGTTGCTTTTCACAGTTTAGCAGCCATGCGCCCTCGCCGCGCACGGCCTCGCTGATAAGAAACCTCTCCCGGCCCGCAGAGGATGCGAAGGCCGTTGGATGAAACTGCACATAATCGAGATGCTTTATCTGGGCGCCAAGACGCATAGCCAAGGCTATTCCGTCGCCCGTGGCTATGGCGGAGTTTGTCGTATATTTATATACGCGGCCTATGCCGCCCGTGGCGAGGAGGCAATAATCGGCGGCGATATTTAATTCTTCGGGTTGGTTTTTTATTTTTTCGGTTCCGCAGCGCAGCAAAAAGCCGCCCTGCAGACACATTATATCATAAACAAAGGTATTAGATATTATTTTTATGTTAGGCCGGCTTAGCGCCTTGCGCAGCAATGTTGAAGTCATTTCCTCGCCCGTGCTGTCGAGGTGGTGCACTATGCGGCGGCGGCTATGGCCGCCTTCCAGCGTCATTTGCAGTTCGCCGTCCGGGCTGCGGTCGAAATTGCAGCCCCATTCAATGAGTCTGCGTATATCGTCGGGGCCTTCTTCAACAAGCGTGCGCACGGCCATAAGGTCGTTTTCATATTTTCCGGCCTTTAGCGTGTCCTCTATATGATGTTCAAAGCTATCGTTTTCGCCATCGAGCACTGCGGCCACGCCGCCCTGTGCCAGCGAGGAATTGCATAAGTTTTGTTCGCCCTTACAAATTATGATTATATCTACGCTGTCAGAAAAAGACAGCGCGGCATAAAGGCCGGCAATTCCCGCGCCGACTATGGCAACCTTTGTTCTGCGTATAGGTGCTGTCATGTTATCACGCCTTGTAGGGGGATTTAATGCCGCCTGACTTTTTGCGGGTATGGCGGGTTTTATATTTGGGGCGGACTTCGTTTAGAAAAATGCAAGGGCGGAAAAACCGCCCTTGACAAAATTTTGATATTTGGGCTTATTTTTCGCCAAGCAGCTTTGTAAGCTCGTCCATAAATGTGTTTATATCTCTAAACTGGCGGTAAACCGAGGCGAAGCGCACATAGGCCACTTCGTCGATATCTTTTAGGCGCTCCATAACCAGCTCGCCGATACGCACACTGGTCACCTCTTTGTCGAGCGAATTTTGCAAAAGGCTTTCGATTTCGTCAACCGCGTGTTCAAGCGTGCTGAGCGGAACAGGGCGCTTTTCACAAGCGCGCAACAAACCGTTTAACAGCTTGTCCCGGTTAAAAGTCTGTCTGCTCTTATCTCTTTTCACCACAACAATGGGAAGAGACTCGATTATCTCATATGTAGTGAACCGTTTTGTGCAGTTGAGACATTCACGACGACGGCGTATGCGCTCGCCCTCGTCTGTGGGGCGGGAATCGATAACCTTGCTTTCTTCAAAGCCGCAAAAAGGACATCTCATAGGCTGCAAACCTCTTTTCAGATATAAATATAGTATTTGAAACAAAGTATACTACAAATTGTTGTGATTTTCAATAGCCGGGAGAAGAAAAATTTATTATGTGGGGATTATTTTTTCACAGGCACATATAAAGTAAGAATGGCATTGACTTGGGTGGTGTATGGTGATAAAATATATATGATTTCCAAAAACGATTATAAGAGGTGTGCGGGCCATGAAAAGAAAAATTTCCAAACGCAAAATTTTGCGCGCGTTATGTCTATGTTTGCTTCCGGCAATGCTTATCGTTTCGTTCATCGGCTGCCGCAAAATAGAGGCTGTTACTGCGGCTGAATTCCAAACGGCAATGGAAGACTTGGAATATACTGTTTCTGATATAACCAAAGAATACGCACAGTATAATTACATTCAAAAGTGCGTGGGCTTTGAAGATAATGGGCTGCACGTTGAATTTTTCGAGATTGACACTAAGGATAACGCTGTGGGCTTTTACAAGACAAATAAAGCGGCTTTTGAAAATAAGAAAAGCGGTGTAAGCACCGAAACATCTGTAGAGATAGGCTCGTATTGCATATACAAGCTAAAAACAGGCGATACCTATTATGTCGTTGAGCAGGTTGGAAAAACCGCTATTTATGCCTATTGTCCCAGAGAGGGCGCTTCGAGACTGGACGATGTTATCAAGGCGATAAAGTATTAAGTAGATGTAAACATGGGGACGGATTGTACGCCGTCCCTTAAAGAAGCATTTAAAAAAACACCCTCTAAACCAACTGGTTTAGAGGGTGTGACACTTTACGCTTTATGCAAAAGTTGTGTGGAAAGCGCTATCGTAGAAAATGCTTATTTTGAATGTTATTTAATCATTTCCAGCATATCGATGCCTGCCCAAAAATCATCGTTTTGATTTTCAATGCCGTCATAATATCCGTAATCCTCTGAATTATATTTAATATTGTCGTTATACATCTGAACCGAAATACCCTCTACTGATTCATTATCAAAGGTTCTCATAACAGTTTTTAGCCCTTCGGCATGAATCACATAGCCAAACATATTGAGAACGATAGCTATTTTCTTGCCTATTTTCTTAACATATGCTTTTGTGGGGCAGCTTGTATTATAGTCATCTAAATGAACATCATTTATTACTGATTGAATCTCATAAAAAAGCTTCTCGCTCAGTTCTGTATTGTTCTTCAAACAAGATGAAACATTATATTTCTCACACAGCGTATCCAATTGCTTTTGTGAGCCCGGCATAAGGCTGGCAGCTGCTAATAACCCGGCCGTTTCATCTATCACACCCCATTTGTTGATAATCCTGTCAATGAGTAAAAAAATTTGCTTGGTTGCTTTTTCTGATACGATTTTTTCAATAAATACCGTAATACTGTCCTTGTTCAAAAGAGCCTCGTCAGCATAATCCTCTAAAGTTTTATTTACTATTTTTATATCGGTTTCGGGTATGGGCTTTTCGATAAACCCTTCTTGTTCCCAAACATTGATGAGCATATTGCTGATTAATTCAGCCTCGCCTGTCATTGTGGATAATGGACGTTCCTTTGAAGATGCGGTGCCTCCGATATCACCTCTGAAAATAATCAATTTATCTTTTTGCTCAATAATTCCTGTAAATTCCGTTTCGCTCTCAAAATATCTTTTGATGTTCATTTTCTTTTCCTCCAAAGTTTTCTTTTTAACAGAGTAGTATACTATATTTACAAATACTGCTCAAAAGGCAACATCTCACGTATCTGTTAAGTATAACATCATCCCACAAAAAAGCCAACCGAAAAACAGTTTTTCGTTTTCCGTTCCCGTCCTAAGCCATTGATTTATATGCGTTTTTGCGAAAGGCGCCGGGCGTTGTGCCCGTCTTTTTCGTGAATAGGCGTATGAAATATGAATTGTCCTCATAGCCGCAGTCGAAAGCCACCTCAGCAATGGGCATGCCGGTCAGCAGGAGCAGCTGCCGTGCCCGCTCCATGCGCAGATTTGTTATATATTGCAGCGGCGTACAATTGGCATATTCCTGAAAAAGCTTGTGAAACTGGGCGCGGCCATAATTGGATCCATCAATAACATGGCCTATGTTAATAGGCGTCATGTAATTACGGTTGAAAAAATTTACAGCTCGCTGCACGGCGCCAGCCACTCCGGGCGCCGTGTGCCGGATATTGCCAAACCGAAAAAGCTCTGACAAAAGACCTGATAAAATAGATTTTGTTCTAAAAACCGCAAAATCGGTTTTCAGGGCATGGTAACGCACGAGTGCCTCAAAATAATGCTGTAGCCTTGAAGAAAAGGATGCAGGTATGCGGTTGGCCAATCCTTCTAAAAGCGGATTGTCAATCAGCGGCTGCGCTCTTGCGGGCGAGCCGAAAAAGGGCCCTCCTGCTTTTTCGGTATTGCCGAAAAAATCCACACATAAAATGTAAACCTCATACGGTCCAACGCCCTGCACAAGCTGTCCCGGCTTGCGTATATTTATATCGCCCGCCGAAAAAGGGGTGTATTTTCCGTCAATAATTATCCCGCCTCCGCTGCGTACGAAAAATTCAAATTCATAGTCGTATACCTGACGCACGGACATTTTGCCGGATATGTTCATAAGCGGCGAATGAGTGCAATTGAGCAGCACCGGATTGAGATCGGCCGAATCAACCCTTGTTTTCATAATATCATCCCTCTCACCTTAAATTTAATCATATTTTTGTCCTATTTTCAAGAGTTTTATTATGCCGGCTTGTTCGGGCGGCGGCTATAATATAAATCAGAACATATGCAGGAGGTAATGAAATGAACGGATTGGAACGTACAAAACGTATTTTAAAAAGGCAGCCGGTTGACCGCATAGGATTCCATGAACATTTTTGGAGCGATACAGCCAAGGCCTGGCAAAAACAAATGAACGGGCAGAGCTTTGAGGATCATTTTGGCCTCGATTTGCAGGAATGCTGGGCGTTTAATCTGGTGGCCGACTTGGATTTTCAGCCCCGAATTTTGACCGAAACAGAGGAAACTGTGACCATATTGGATGGAAACGGCGCGAAGCTGCGTCGGCATAAGCTGCACGATTCTACGCCCGAGCATGTGGGCTATAATGTGACCGAGCGGGAGGCATGGGAGGAGCAGATACGCCCCCTGCTGACGGCCGATCCGCGCCGCATAAATTTTGAGGGCTACCGTTTGGCAAAGCAGCAGGCCAAAGAAGCCGGACGCTTTTTTGTTTGGAGCGGCGTAAATGTTTTTGAGTGCATACATCCCATGTGCGGACATGAAAATATGCTTGTTGGAATGGCGCTGGATCCCGAATGGGTTTCGGATATGGTAAGCGTGTACGCCGATTTGACAGTGGAGCTGCAAAAGATATTGTTCGAGCGGGAGGGCTATCCCGACGGCATATGGTATTATGAGGATATGGGATATAAGGGTCATCCGTTTATGTCCTTTGATATGTATAAGGAGATGATTCAGCCCGGACATATAAAAACCATAAATTTCGCTAAGGAGCATGATATGCCGGTTATAATGCATTCTTGCGGATATATCGAGCCGCTTTTGCCGGGCATGGTTGAGGCCGGCATAGATTGTTTGCAAGTTATTGAGATAAAGGCCGGCATGGATCTTTTGAAGCTGCAACGCGAATATGGCGATAAAATAGCATTTATGGGTGGTATTGATGTTAGAACGCTATATACAAATGACCGCGGTATAATAGACAAAGAGCTGGAAACAAAAATTCCCGTGATGATGGAGGGCGGCAATTACATGCTGCACAGCGACCATTCTGTGCCCAAAACCGTGGAGTATGACACCTTCCGTTATTATATTGATAAGGCTCTGTCGCTTGGGACATATAAGTAAGGCAGCTGTGCAGATGTTGCCAATACAGAACAATAAAAATCCTCCGGTATAGCCGGGGGATTTTTATTGGCTGAAACTCACAAGTGGCGCAGCGGTACTCTTAATCGCGGCTTGGCTTCTGCCATATGGATAATCAACTGGCTAAAGGGTAATTGAATAAAATAAATATTTTATGCAACAGAATCGGAAAATCAAGACACTTATATGGCAAGAGAATACCAAAACGGTACAGTTTTTCAAAACAAGTTGAAAGAATCGCTTAGCCGAAAGGTGTTCTCATAGTGTTTATGGCGTATAAAATATCTGTAAAAGCACCGATACAGGAATTAACACCTTCTATAAGAAGGGGCTTTACAACTGTGGAAGGGGGGTGGGAGTATTAATGACATAGAAGAAGCTCAGTTGGTTTATCTGTAAAACCTGCAACAATGAAAAACAAGGCCAAAATTTGTCTGTTAGAACAAATGAAAATCCTTTATGTGAATTGATCTTACGAAACTTAGTGGTTGCAACGCTATAGAATAACAATATATAGCGATTGACAAAGCAATAAAAAAGTTATAATATAGATATATTAATATGCAAAGATAGCATAAAGAAATTTCTGATTTTAAAAAACCGAAGCGGGCGTTTGGTCTGATTGTGCAGAAAGTATGAGTTTTCTTGTCTTTTTTAAGATGGTGTTTAAAGGTTCTGATCGTGAAACATCAGAAAAGCGGGAAACAGAAGGTGGTGAGTTCGATAAAACTGCGAATAGTATTATGTGACGCTAATAAACAGGAATTAGAAGGATATGCAACCGTTTGTCGCGGCATTTGTGAAAAAAATGATGTTTCTGCGGATTTTACATTTTATTCAAACGATAATGAAGTTATGTTTGATATGGGTAGCTGTGAGTTTTCGGCAGAGGTCAGCATTTTTGTCGTAGACCCCGATAATGGGTTGTCTGAAATCCCCGCCGCCATTCGCAAGCTGGGATATGACGGAATGATTCTTTATCTGAGCCATTCCAAATCTTTGGAGCATTATCGTCAGGCTTTTGATGTGGGCGCATACAATTTTGTTGAAAAGGGCACCGACCCTGTAATACTTTCCCGGTTTCAGTCGGTGTTTGAATCCGCGCTGCAAAATGCAAAGCAAATTGACCGTCAGTATATGGTTGTGAGCTACGCTGGAGAATACAAACGTATTGAAGTGAGCGAAATACAATATTTCGAATCGGCGGCCAATCACATGATAAACGTTGTGTACAATGGTGGAAGCTTCAAATTTTTATCAACTATGCAGGGGCTGGAAGAAAACCTCCGCGACCGCGGCTTTGTCCGCATTCATCGTGCGTTTCTTGTATCTGTTGACGCTATTCATCGCGTGGAGCCGGACGAGGTGACGCTAAATAATGGAAAACGGCTTTTGGTAAGCCGCGACAGGTATCCGTCATTAAAAACCACAATGCTCAGCTGGCAGACATAATCATAGGTTATATACTTAAAGCTGCGTAATTATTAAAGAATAAACATAAAACCAAGACGAATAACAGGCATCTGGATTTGAAACAGATGCCTGTTATTCTTTTTCATTTATTGTTTAACCACAAGATGTTGTGGTTTGCATTATATTGAGCACAATTTTTTCCGGTTCAGGAAAATATAACACGATTCAGGAAAAATTTCGTTTTAGAATAAAAATAATGATAGACTGATATCAACAAAAAAATCGGTTGCTATGTAAGTTTGCATAAATTTGTAAAGGGGGTGTAACAAATGCGAAAAAAAGATGAAACACAAACAATGCTTGATTCGATGAATGATTTGTTGCGCCAGCAGGAGGAAGCATTGGGAGAGATACAAGCTGACGCCGACTGCGAAGATACAAATACGACTAATGATGAAAGCGGTATTATGACGAAAAATATGGAAGACATTATGAATGGGATTTCCATAATGTTTGCCGATGACGAGGAGTTCATTAAGCTGCTTTTTTCTATGAACGGCCCGGCCGAAGGAAAGATATCTGAAGACGGTATTGACCAGCCGGTACATACAGAGCCTGCTAAGTGTGATTTCGAAACGCAGAGCATAGAAGCTGCGCAGCCGCCGGACAAGCCGGAAGAGCTTTTTGATCCGGTTCCTCTTTCGGTTTTGGCAGAAAGCGTTTCAAATCCTCCTTCGGAAAAATACATACAACCTCCTCTTGAAAGTGAAGAAAATCCAAGGACGGAGGAAACGAGGATAACTCCGCAACAATTGAAAGCATTGAGCCGAAAGCATCTCATGATAATGCTTAGCGATTTGGAAAAAGAGCTTAAGCGGGTAAACAAAGAAAACCAAAATATGATTCTGGCGTATAAGGCTGGAATTGCACAAGGACAACGACCTTGATTTGATTGGGTGGAGTAAACAAATGCGAAATAAGGGCGACAACATAATAAGGGAACAGGTTGATGAGATTGGCCGCCCAACCATAGATATGCTTTACGGCGAAATAGCACGCATGGAAAGAAATGAGGCATATAGAAAGCTGGCCTTCAGCTTTCTAAAAATAATAATTACGGCGGCAGCCATTATTACGCTGATAACCAATTTTTGGCTGGCCGTTTTGCAAATAGATGGATCCAGCATGAATCCGACCTTACAAATGGATGAGATTGTACTAGCCGTGAGGACGGACAATTCTGTGAAAAACGATATTATTGTTTTTACAAATAACAACAAGACATATGTCAAACGAGTGATAGCCGTATCGGGAGACTTGGTTGAAATAAATCATGAAGGTATTGTATCGGTAAACGGCGAGGTTTTGGATGAGTCGTATGTTACCGAAAAAAGCCTAGGAACCTGCGATATAGAATTTCCTTTTATTGTGCCAACAGGAACGGTTTTTGTTTTGGGCGATAATCGCGCGGCGTCGGTTGACAGCCGCGACAGCAAGTTCAGCACGGTAAACAGGGAACAAATTATAGGCAAGGTAGTTTTCAGCATTTGGCCGCCTTCTGAAATAGGAAGCGTTTCATAAATTTAGTATCAGCTATTAAGGAAGGGTATCGATGTCAAAAAAACTAATATTGATTTGCGCAGTGTTTTTATTGGCGGTTGTTATTGTTTCGATACCCGGATATGTTTCGATGTTTAACGAAAAGGCTGCCGAAGAAACTCCTTCCGAAGAGGCATGGAAGCTGGCCGAAGCCAAAGGCAATGCGGTCATTCTGGATTTTCAATCCGAACAGGATTATGAAAACCGACATATTGCAGGCGCCATAAACCTTTCGCTGGAAGCTTTGGAATTTTATGCCGCACAAAACCTTGATGACAAAAACCAGACAATTATTTGCTATTGCTATTGCGGATCAAATGGAGGCTCGGCTAAAGAGGCTTATGAACTGCTTACAAAGCTTGGATATAAAAATGCTCACTATACTTCGCCCGGCGTGGAATGGACATATGAAATAGCACAAGAGGCAGATCAAACCGAACATAATGTTATTTCGGGAAGTGAAGCAAAGGAACTGTACGATTCAAATCCGGGAGCGATTCTGCTAGATGTGCGCAATCAGGATGAATATAACGAGAAGCATATAGAGGGCTCGATGCTCATCCCATTACCGGAGTTCGGGGACAGGCTATCGGATATACCGGATAAAGACGCGGTGATAATTTTATTTTGCAAGGCGGGTTCACGCAGCAAGATAGCCTATGGCATTCTTGCTGATGCAGGATACATACGTTTATATGATATGCAAAGCGTAGAAAACTGGCCGAAATAGGGCCGTTGACCAAATTCGCCGGCAGATGCTGAACAATGAGAAAGGGGATATGCATGGTAAAGATAAAGACAGATCAAAATTTGCAGCTAAAACAGATGCCGGAAATGCAGCCAATAATTGAATGTTTTCGCGATATGTCATTTGAAAAACAGCTTTTGGGTGGTTGCCGGGAAGAAAATGTGCTTGATAAGATTGAAACAATTACAGAAATGTTTTTGGATGTCGTTATCGCCAAGCAAATGCTCGTAGAACAATTGTCGCGGCAGCTTTCGGCTGCACATGAAAACAACAGTGCCCCGGCACAAACACAAATATCGGAGCACTATAAAAATGCTTACGCAAACCTATATAGTAAAAGTATGAGGTTGATCGAAAACTTTCAGGAGCTTCAAACCGAGCACATGAAAATCAAACAGACGGCCGAAAGTTATTTGAGCCGAAACGATAGATTAAGCGAACAGCTAAAAAAAGCCGAGGAAACATTGCAGACAGAACAAAATCAACACAAACAGCAGATTGCAGCTCTTAAAATCGAGCTGGAGGAACAATGTCGCACAGCAGCCATATGGGAGAAACACTACAAAATGGTCATGACTCCGCAAAGCTCTGCGAACCCAAATAGCGTATTGGATTCCACAAGCGCTTTTTTGGCAGATTTAGAAAGGCTATACGGCCCCTTTGGTAAAGAAATGGGCGATGTGAATTGATGAATACAGATATATACGAATCGCCACGATCTTCTTTCAAGCAGGAGATAGCAGAGAAAAAAAGCAGGCTCGCATATCGTAAAAGTCTGCAAAGGCTTTGTTTCAGCCTTGTCATAACAGCTATAGCTACTATCCTCCTACTGGGAGTGATATTCGGGCTTGCGTTCGTTAAAGGGTCTTCTATGGAACCCTCGGTTAAAGAAGGCGATTTAGTTTTGTTTTTCCGTTTTATCCGCCCGGCCAAAGGAGATGTCGTTCTTCTGCATTCAGACAATGAATATATAAAACGCATTGTGGGTATGCCGGGTGATATCATAGACATTGATGAAAAGGGTGACGCTTTTGTCAGCGATATGCCGGCCGATGGTGTGCCGGAGCTGCCTTTAAGCCAATGGAAATGCGGCATAGAATATCCTTTCAAGCTGGCTCCTGATGAATATTTCGTTTTGGGAGACAGCCGAAATGCTTCGATAGATTCCAGACAATACGGCCCGGTGCCGCAAGACAATATACGCGGCAGGGTAATCGCCGTTTTACGAACCAAACACATTAATGGTTAAAAAACAAGAACGAAAATTGGAAGTATGATTATGGTGGAAAGGCCTGGTGTAAAGATATCATGGAAAAACATTCTTCGCTAAAAGTAATTAAAAATTGGATGGTAGTTTTAATGACGCTGCTGCTGGCATTTGGAGTTATAATTCCATTGCTGCAGAAACAGCCGGAAGCAGCGAGCACTTTTCCTATTCGACAAGCTGCATTGAGCTACAATAATTCTAATGGCACACAATATGGGTATACGATGAGCTTTTCCAATACATCGAATAAAACGGTTGACCGTGCTGTGTATATGTATTCGGGTCATAATGCTGCAAACTATCCATATGCATTTTATCTTGGCGCTCCCCAATCGATAGGAAGCAACGGCACGTCTTATGACTTTAATCAGGTTGGTGTTGCGCTCTATCCCAGAAACGCCACAGAACTTCGTATTGCCGGAATTATTGCCGTTCATACAACTCAAACTATTTCTATGTATAATCTTAAACAGAGATTGAGCAAGGTCTTTTTCGGCGGCAGCCATTCAGACTTGTTTGGCAACAAAACAATGCCGGCAGTGTATACATCATCAACGCCTGGATACTCTGCACTGAGGACTGCTGTAGACGACGCAAGTCTTACTGAACTGCAAATAGCATCACAGGCGATGATATGGCACTATTCCCAAGGATGGGAAATGTCCGGCGTAACGCCCGTGGGTACTACGGTGGATTACAGCCGCATAAAAACCCTTTATGATGCGTTCCTCAACACTGTGTCCGCTTTTTCAACAAATAATAATACAAGTGTTCCATATTACAATATACAGGTTAACGCGACGGCGCCAACATTGAACGGAGATGAAGGAACCGGGCCCTATTACTATGGACCGTTCCGCGTTACAGCAACCATTACCAATTCTTCATCAAGCATTGGTAATATATACCTTGAGCTTAATGATAGTAAGGGCGGCAAGCTGAGCTTGGTTAAATCGGATGCCGGCCATACCGCTCTTCCGACAGGACCAAAATTTCAAACTGGCGTAATAGCCCCTTATACCACAAACAACTCCGACATCTACATAAAAATTGACGATCCAAACCCTCATGCCCTGCTTGATGGTATTACAATCACAGGAAGCGGCTCGGTTCAAATGAGTTCGAGTTTCAGAACTCAAGAGGAAACAATAACACTTATGGCTACAGGTCAGCCGGATCTTATTTCGGTTATTTGTTCCTGCGAGCAAACAGCATACGGCGCCACCACAATAGGAATAGGAAATATGGTGTTTACTGGCACAAAATCGGCCAATACCGCTTTTAACAATACCGATTTTACCTTCTCGGCATACAAAATAAGCGAGACGGACTTTAATAATAAAAATGCAAGCTTCTCGCGGGCGACAAAGGTATCTTCCGGAAAGCTGTCAGGCACAAATACGCTGCGTGACATTTGGTTTATTCCGATTTTATACACCGAGGCGGATGTGGGCAAAACGTATTACTATGCCATTGTTGAGGATGGCGCCTCCTCCGACTGGAATGCAAACACTCAAGTATTTTACCGCTCTGTCACTGTGACAAAGAATGCATCAAATGGTAAGATATCTGCTGCGCTGACCAGCCACGCAAATAACAAGGATCAGGCCGCGTTTGTCAACACGACGACAAAGCCCGTATCTTGTAATGTACAGATAAAGGCACAGAAAACGACAAGCGGAACAGGCATACCGTCTAGTTGGTCGTTCACGTTCAACATGTACAATTCCAATTTGTCGGCAGCCCAGAATGCGCTGATAACAGGAGGAAGCAAGGCGGTTACAAATACCGCTTCAACGGCTACATTCGATTTGCCGACCTTCACGGCAGCGGGAACATATTATTATCTGCTGAGTGAAACGGCCCCTGGAGGGAACTGGACACCGGACGGTAAACAATACCACATACGAGTGGTTGTATCGTCGTCAATGGTCGCCACAGTAACCTACAAGGAGCGTATCGGAACGGGAGCGTGGAGTAGCAGTTGGCTCACATACAACACGGGAGCCACTCCGACTGTGCTGACGCTGAATAATACATATACAAGTACTGTGTCTGTACAGATAAAGGCACAGAAAACGACAAGCGGAACAGGCATACCGTCTAGTTGGTCGTTCACGTTCAACATGTACAATTCCAATTTGTCGGCAGCCCAGAATGC
>JGI994J12354_10002111_pt1 | contig 19707 bp, 17 predicted proteins | sample IntmicLarv3ML3BL_FD_12354 | JGI IMG/M metagenome (IMG submission 12354)
GCAGCTACTTGAAAATCCCACCGGAAAAGGACTTGTTTCGCTTGCGGTTAACGGGGAGGACGGGAAGCTGATTGGCGAAAGTATGCAGACACCCATGAAGCTGCGTGCTTTTTCGGAGGAAGTTACAGCGACAACATTTGTCAACACGCTGATACGCAAGGAATCACGCTCACTTGCTGTCTTTTATACAATACATAAAACGGCGCTTGATTTGGCGTCCGGACACGCGTTTGCATACGCTGTGCCCAATCCTAATTCCTATCCGCTGTTTGGTAAATTATATGATTTTAAAACTATTGGCGATATTCCGCTGCTGATTCTTCCGATGAGAGCAAAGGCTATTGTCAAAAGCCGCATAGGAAAAGGCTTTTCAATGATTATTCCGAATATAGCATATAAAGGCTTTGGCGGAAAAAAACACAAAAACATCACGGTGTCAAAGCTTTCTGAGGATGATTTTTCCGAATTTGATACATTCTGGAACAGTGTTAAGGACAAATATCCGATTATGGGTGTTCGTAATGCTGAATATATTAACTGGCGGTATCTGACAGCTCCTTTGAGAGATTATACGGTTTTTATTGCAAAGGACAAGGATAAAATTGTGGGATATACCGCTGTTACTACACAGCTTGTAGAGGATATCAAAAACGGTATGCTGGTTGATTTTCTTGTTGAACATGGCAGAAAAGATGCTGCGAAAGCATTGCTCAGATATACCTGTGATTACTTTTATCAAAATAATTCCGAGCTTATCGGGACACTTATGCTTCCGACATGTGAGGAATATAAATATATAAAAAAGTTTGGATTCCTGGTGTGTCCTAAAAAGTTTTTGCCACAGCCGTTTTCTTTTATTATTAAAATGTTAAGCGGAAAAAATGCAGAAAAGACAGAAGATATCAGCAACTGGTTTTTTACCATGGGAGATTATGACGCAGTTTAGAGGTATATGTATGGAAATTAAAAATAAAAAAAAGAGAAAACGGGAGCTTTTGGAACATGACCGTCAGTGGACAGATAAGAAAATTGCCATATTAAACGGTTCATCTCCGGGCGAAATTCCCGATTTTCTTGAAATATTTTTACTCGAAAACGATATCCGTCCTACCTTTTATGTCGGCGATTATAACCGATACTATGAAGAAGCTTTGTTTAGTTCTGAGCTTGTCGAATTTAAGCCGGATATTGTGTACATACACACAACAAATTACAATATAGAAGCCTTTGCGGATATGAACGATTCAAAGGAAATCGCACAGGAAAAGCTTGATGCGGAATTCGACAGATGGATTCAGATATGGAAGTCTTGCCAAAGCAGGCTTTCATGTGTTGTAATACAGAATAATTTTGACCTGCCGCATACCCGTCCGATTGGGAATCTTGACGGCGTAGATTTTCGCGGTCGTGTATGGTTTATTCGTGAGCTTAATAAAAAAATGGTGAAGTACGCAGAGGAAAACAGCGGATTTTATATTCAGGATATCGAGTATCTAAGCGCCTGTGAGGGGCTTTCGGTATGGCATAATCCAACATATATGCATCTTTACAAATACGCGGTAAGCCTTGAATCAATGCCTGTGCTTGCAAAAAATCTGGCAGCGATGATTATATCTCTGCTTGGCAAGAGAAAAAAATGTCTGGTTCTTGATTTGGATAACACCCTTTGGGGCGGTGTGGTTGGAGATATAGGAGCGGAAAACATTAAAATCGGAGCAGAAACAGCTGAAGGGGAAGCCTTTTCCGATTTTCAAAAATACGTAAAGCAGTTGTCAAAAACAGGCGTTTTGCTTTGTGTTGCTTCAAAAAATGAAGAGGAAGCGGCAAAATCCGGATTTAACGCGGATGGAATGGTTTTGTCGCTTGACGATTTTATCTGCTTTTACGCTAATTGGGAACCAAAATCAGAGAGTCTTAAAAAAATGGCGGAGGAAATGAACCTTGGACTTGACAGCTTTGTATTTGTTGACGACAATCCTGCCGAAAGGGAGCTTGTAAAACAATATTTGCCTATGGTGTCTGTCATAGATGCCGATAAGCCGGAGGATTTTATAACAGCGCTGGATAAATCCGGATATTTTGAACCGGTTGCACTGTCTGATGAGGATTTGAAACGAACAGGACTTTATGCCGAAAACAAAATGCGCTCAAAGGGAGTATCTGAATTTTCGGATTATAAGGATTATCTCAGTTCGCTTGAAATGTCGGCGGAAATAGGGTCTGTTTCAGATAAAAACAAGGAGCGGGTCACACAGCTGATAGGGAAAACAAATCAGTTCAACCTGACTGCGTGGCGGCTTACAGAAGAAGATGTGACGGCTGTTTCAAATGATAACAGTTGGGTTACGATGTGCGGACGGCTTTCCGATAAATTCGGAGATAACGGACTTGTGACGGTTATTTTGGGCAAACAGGCGAATGACACGCTTTTTATAAAATTATGGATTATGAGCTGCCGCGTGTTCAGCAGACATCTTGAATACGCCATGTTTGACAGATTGATTGAAATTTGTAAGCAAAAAGGAGTAAAAATAATTCGGGGAGAATATATTTTGACAACAAAAAACAAGCCTGTCGAAAATCTCTATAAAGAGCTTGGATTTGATTTAGTTTCATCCGAAGAAAAAACAGGTACGGTATGGGAATATTGCGTAAATGACGGTTACACATGTAAAAACACTGTTATTTCTGTGTCTTTGAAGGATTGAGGTGTGTGTTATGAAAAATATTTTTTGTATTGATTTGGAGGACTGGTACCATCAATCACTAACACCGCAAAATATTGATAAGCTTACGCCGCGGGTGGAGCAAAACACCGACCGGCTTCTTCAGATTTTTTCCGATACCAATACAAAAGCAACTTTTTTTACCTTGGGACAGATTGCGCAGCGTCATCCGGAGCTAATCAGGAAAATACAAAAGGAAGGTCATGAAATTGCCTGTCACGGATATAATCATGAGCTTTTGTACAGCTTTACACCTGAGAATTTCAGAGAGGATGTGAAAAAAGCATCAGCGCTTATTGAAGATGCCTGTGGAGCAAAGACCAGGGGATACCGTGCGCCGTCGTGGTCGGTAAATGACAGTACAATTTGGGCGCTGGAGATATTGCAGGAGCTTGGTTTTGAATATGATTCAAGTGTTTTTCCTGTAAAAAATTTCCTGTACGGTATGCCTCACGAGCCCCGTTTTGCTCATCAAAGAGAGGTTAACGGAAAACCGTTTTGGGAAATTCCTCCATCTACTTTTTCATTTTTTGGAAAAAATATGGGATTTTCAGGCGGATTTTATTTCAGAGCATTTCCGACAGGAATGATGAAAACCGTTACGAATCATATAAATAAACAGGAACATCCGGCAGTATTTTATCTTCATCCTGTGGAAATTGACAGGGGGCATCCGAAATCAAAGGTTAATTTAAGAGACAGCATCATACTCAACTGGGGGATAGGCGGATGTGAAAAAAAGCTTATCAAAATTTTAAGCTCTTATGAATTTGTTACTATAGAGAATTATTATTTAAAAGAAGGGCAGGATACAAACGCATGAATGTACAAAAAACACTACAGGAAATTTTCAGAGAAACCTTTGACGACGATGATTTGGTCATTGAGCGCTCAACAAGCGCAAGCGATATTGAGGATTGGGACAGTCTTGCTCAAATTAACCTGATAGGAGCCTGCGAAAAGGCATTCAAACTTAAATTCAGTATTGAGGAAATTGTTGTTTTAGAGGATGTCGGCGGAATGCTTGATCTTATAGAAGGAAAACTCAAACAATGAATCATTACAAATATTCAGAGCTTGACACAGGCAAAACCGAAAGCTTTTGCGTAACGGTAACCGGGCAAATGATGGAAAGCTTTTGCAATATGTCGGGGGATGTCAATCCCATGCACTCATCAGAGGATTACGCCCTGTCAAAGGGTTTTTCGGGACGGTTGGTATATGGTATGCTGACCGCATCCTTTTATTCAACGCTGGTGGGAGTATATCTGCCCGGCGAGCATTGCCTGTTTCAGGAAGCGGATATAAAATTTTCAAAGCCGGTGTATATCGGCGACACATTAACAATAACAGGCGAAATCACCGAAAAGCTTGATGCTTATAAACGTCTTACAATTAAGGCTAAGATACGAAATCAGGAAAACAAGCCGGTATCCTCGGCTGTGCTGAAGGTGGGATTAACAGATGAGTAAATGTCTTTTGATATTGGGAGCGTCCTCTGATGTCGGAACCGGACTGATAGAACGCATACACAGTGAGTATGATGTTATTTTAGCACATTATCGCAGTCCGTCAGAGAAGCTTGAACAGCTTAAAAATAAAATGCCCGATAAAATAAAATTACTTCAGGCGGATTTTTCATCGCTTGAAGCAACAGACGCTTTTATTAAAACTGTGTTGGAAGAGTATCCTCCGCCGACACACATTGTCCATCTGTCGGCAGACCGTTTTAAGTACGGTCGTTTTGCAAAAAAAGAGTGGCAGGATATCGAAAATGATTTAAACATACAGCTTAGGTCAGCTTATAAGATTATTTCAGGTTGTATCGGAAGTATGGCTAAGGCAAAGTACGGTAAAATTGTGTTTATGCTTACAACCTGTACGGTTAATGTTCCGAAATATCTGGTTGATTATACTACCGTTAAGTTTGCGCTGCTTGGCTTTATGAAGGCGCTTGCGACAGATTATGCCGATAAAAAAATCTGCGTAAACGCGGTTTCGCCGTCAATGATAGAAACAAAGTTTTTGGATGGTATCTCACATCTTACCGTAGAACAAACGGCGGCGGCAAGTCCGTTAAAACGAAATGCAACGGTAGAAGACATTTTGCCTTCTATTGAATTTTTACTGTCCGATAAGTCGGATTATATGACAGGTCAAAACATTGTGGTTGCGGGCGGAAGTGCGATATAAATACAGAGGACAGAGGCGAGAGGACAGAAGCCGGAGCAAAGCAAGCAAGTTAAGGATTCCCACACTTGATACGGTCATCCTCAAGAATAAATCTTATTCCTTTTCTTTATCGCTGCTGTAGGGAAGCTCTAAAATATCATAAAGAAGCTTTACGTCTTTGGCGTAATCAACCTTCCAACCTGCAAGGGTTTTTGTAAATTGTTCACGCAGGGCGATGTCGTCAATAAGCCGTTTTAAAGCGTTTGCAAGATTTTCTTCGCTAAGGTCAATGAGCAGACCGTTTTTCTCTGAAACAATCTGTTCGCGGTTTCCTGTACATTCTGATGCGATTGTCGGTCGGCAAAGCACCAGCGCTTCAGCTAAAGCTATGCACCATCCCTCAAAATGTGATGCCTGTAAATATATATCGCATTGACGCATAAAGGGATAAGGATTTGTAACAGCGCCAAACAAAATAAATTTGTCCTGAAGTCCGTGCTGCTCAATCAGTTTTTCAAGAATGGGACGCTCGGGACCTTCACCCAAAATATACCACTTTACATTATCATATCCCATGGATACAAGCTTTGCAAAAGCCGGAATTGCGACTTCAATAGCTTTTTGAGGGTGCAGACGGGCGACCGTAAGAAGCCGTATGCCGTCAAAGTTATCGGTAAATCCGCCTTCTTTTTCAGCGGCATCAAAAATATCCTGAGGCAGGATGACGTTTTGAAAAATTTGCGTGCGGTTTTCAAATTCGGGATACAGCGCCACAAAATTGTCAAGTACGCTGGACGACACCGAAAAGATGGTGTCAATTTTATCATAAAAACGTTTATCAAGTGATTTAAGATAGCCTGCCTTTGTGTAATCCACATGGATATAGGCTATCTTCTTTTTCGCGCGCACCCTGTCCGCAACATAGTAGGTAGAGGCACCTTCTGTAAAAGCGATTGCAAGGTCGTATTCCTCCCTGAGCTTTGGAGTGCTTTCTGAAAGTACTCGCCAGAACAGCTTGTCAAACATAAGGCGGCCGCGTTTTATCTGAAGAAACGTATTGCGTATTAAATGCGGAAACAGCTTGAAAATCATACCCTTGAGAAACAAGGCTTTCATAACATATCTCATGAGATATGTTTTGCCCTGTCCGGTTAAAAGTGAATCGGCAACGGGATTTTTGTTGATTACATTTATGTGGTCGGGAATCTCTGAAAACATTTCGCCGCGATTAATAACAGACAAAAAATCAATGTCAATTCTTTGTTTATCAAGGGTTTGGAAAAGAGCTATCAGCACTTTTTCGGCACCGGCACGACCCATGGCGTTGATTACAAATAATACCTTTTTTTTCTTCATTATTATCTGCCGTCCTTTCTGAATTTCAACGTTTGTACAGTCGTGCAAATGCTCCGTCCTGTGCCATGATTTCATCAAAGCTGCCTTGCTCTATAATCGAGCCTTTGTCAAGCACAAGAATTTGATTGGCGCGTACAATGGTTGAAAGTCTGTGAGCTATAACGATTACCGTCCGGCTGCCTGCCAGATTTTCAATGGCACGCTGTATCTGAAGTTCGGTTTCCATATCAACAGATGATGTAGCCTCGTCAAGAATAAGAATCGGTGTGTCTCTGAGCACGGCACGCGCGATGGAAAGCCGTTGCTTTTGTCCGCCGGATAACCGCACACCGCGTTCGCCTATTAAAGTGTTGTAACCGTCCGGCATTTTATTTATAAAGTCATCGGCACAGGCGATTTTTGCGGCTTCCTCTATTTGCTCCTGTGTTGCGTTCTTTGCGCTGTATGCGATATTTTGCGCTATCGTTCCGTTAAACAGAAATACATCCTGTAAAACCATAGATATTTGAGAGCGTAACGATTCTATGGTCAAATCCCTTATGTCGGTATCTTCTATTTTCACGCTGCCGCTTTGAGGGTCGTAAAACCTTTCGATAAGCGAAACGATGGTGGTTTTGCCCACTCCTGTCGGCCCTACAATCGCAATCATTTCACCGGCATTTGCCGTAAAGGATATATCGGACAGCACCGGTTCCTCCTTATTGTAATAAAACGAAATATTCTCAAAGGATATTTTTCCGCTGCATTTTTCAAGCGCTATTGCGTCCGGCTTTTCCTGAACATCGGAATCAGCATCCAATACCTCGAAAATCCTTAAGGCTCCCGCGTATGAAACCTGAACGTCCTCAAATAGCCTCGACAAAACCGCAAGAGGCTGATAAAAAATACTTAAGTACATAAGGAAGCCGACAACATCGGACACAGACATTTTTCCTTGCATTGCCAGATATCCTCCGAAAGCGACAACGATTACCGTTCCAAGTGAGGTCAAAAACTCTATTCCGGGATGAAATATCGCGTTTGCGTAATTTGCACGGATATTTACATCGGAATAGTGTTTGCAAAGCTCCAGCATTTTTTCGAGCTCGCGCTCCTCCTGACCAAATGCCTGTATTTCTTTTATGCCCGATAAATTGTCCTGTGAAATTGCGTTTAAGTCGCCCAGCACCTCAAGATTTATGTTAAAGAGCGGCGCGACCTTTTTTGAGAAGAATGTTCCGACCCAAAAGACAATAGGCACAGGAATTAAGGCAATAGCCGCAAGAATGGGATTTATCGTAAAAATAAGTATAGCAACACCGATAATAATTATTATATTGCTGATAAGGTCGGGCAGCGCGTGTGCGAGAAGTACTTCAGCCTGACGCGTATCGTTTATCATTCGGCTCATTAGCTGTCCGGTCTGCTTGTCCTGATAAAATTTCATGGATAATTTTTGCAGCTTTTCATACACCTTTGCCGTCAGCTCACCGACAAAGTTCCATGCCGCCACATGGCTTATGGCAAGTGCAACCCATCGGCAGCCGGCTCTTAAAAGATAGGCTCCCGCCAATGTGAGAGAATATATCAGCAAGGCATTTACGGTTATGCTGCCGTCAGTAAGCTTTTTGGTAAGATTGCGAACAACTGCCGGAGTTACAAGGGTCAACAGAGAGGTACCTATAATTCCAAATGAGGCAAAAGCTATCGTGCGCCAATATTTTTTTGCCATAAGAATTAGCCGCTTGGTCAGATTCATAAGGTCATTTTTCCCCTTTAAAGCACATGAAACAAAATATTCATTATTTGTAATATTGGGTATCTTTAATCGTTTTGTCCAGCTCTTGCATAATATGAGAAGCGTTATCCAGTTCGGTTTTATCCAGCTTTGATATTTCGAGGATAAGCATATCCAGCTTTAATATAGATTTGTCAATCGCTTCCAATGTTTTTTCTGAACAATCTTTATATTCCTGTTCAAGATTCTTGTAATCCTGAGCTTCCTGCAAGCGGTTTGCTTGTGTGAATTCATCTATCCTGCGGCTGTAATCCTCTTCAGAAAATATGCGCATTTGGGATACAAGCCGGGTTACCATATAGTATAAATGATCCTGCAAAGCAAGGACAGGTGCGGCAAACTTATCGTAAGAAATCCCTCCGGATCCAAAGCGTGCTGAAATTACGTCCTGAATGTTAAGTCCGCTTGTATAAAAAACATCCAACCTATTGGAAATTAAGCCAAGCCTTTCGCGGAAATACGGTGTTGATTCATTGGTATGCAAATAATATTCAACCGCTTTTTTGCATGCAATAATCGGGCTTTCGGTATTATGAAAATCAATATTATTAACTGTGTATTCGTCTTGAATTTTCAGCTGATAAACGGAGTCTAACGATTTTTCATTGTCAACAATCATTTTCCTCCGAATCAAATATTCATTACGGGATAAAAATGCGTGAACAACCGAAACAGGCCAGGCAATAAGCATTGAGCCAATAGATATATCAGATAAAATATTTTCAAAATTTGCAAAAAATATTGGAAGCACGAGGCAAGAAACAAGATATAAACATCCAAACAAGCTCCACTTTATTTTCTTTGCCCGCGCGCCAATCCAGAAAAAAGGAATCCAGTTTAACCCGAAAAGAAAACACCAAATGAGCCAAAGAGAATTTCTCCATTTCCAACCGTTTTCATTACCTGGAATGCTCATAACAACACCTACATTCTGAATATACTTGCTTTTTATTCTTCATTGCCCGACAGAGTGCGTTTTTCTTTATTTTGCTTCGCTGTTTTAAGTGTCGCTGTTAATAAGTTTTTAATATCCAAACAATCGCAAAGCAGACTATCATATTCCTTTTCATCAATATATTCGGATATCTTTAAAAGTCTAATCCAATATTCGGTCTCGGCGGTTTCTTTTTGCGCAATTTGCATTTTTGCGATAAAATCAGCTCTACTGCTACCATAATTGCCTTCATTTATGTTCGCGCCGATAGATGTGCCGCTTCTGACTATTTGCTTGGAAATAACGCTTTCTTTATATGTTTTGATTAAATATTTATGCAGCTTCACAATTCTTCCGGCAAATTGCAGGGATTTATCAAGCAAAATCTCCTCCGTGAAAATGAAAAATGATAAATGATTCGCTTCCGCTAATGATGAATGATAAATACAAAAAAATGCCACCCAATTTGGTGCGTTTCTTATTCATCATTCAAAATTTATCATTTATCATTCTTCATTGCCTTCGTAAAGGCATTTTTTGGTGCCGGTGATCGGGGTCGAACCGATACCCTGTCGCCAGGACTGGATTTTGAGTCCAGCACGTCTGCCAATTCCATCACACCGGCAAGCACCTGTTAGATAGTATAATCTAACAGGTGCTTTATGTCAAGTTTTTTTATGACTTATTTTACGCTTATTTTAATTATTTTCGGTTGTTTTTGAAGCTTTTTTATACGGTGCAAGCTGATAAATTTCATCGACCATGTTTGCGACATCAGGAGAATGGGTTACGATGATTACACATTTTTCTTCCTCATCTGCAAGACGCTTGAAGATGTTTATAACCTCCTCCTGTGTACTTAAATCAAGATTGCCTGTCGGCTCGTCCGCAAGGATTATGTCGGGGTCATATGACAGCGCACGTGCGATTGCAACACGCTGCTGCTCACCTCCGGACAGCTTGAGTATTCTGCGCTTTGCGTGCTCCTCGCCCAGGGCTACTTTTTCAAACAGTGTTATTGCATGTTGTTTTTTATTTTTAATTTTTTTATTTGACACGTCCATCGACAGCACGACATTTTCAATAGCTGTCATGTGCGGCAGCAGATTAAAGCTTTGGAATACGACACCAACGTCACGACTTCTGTATTTGTAACGGTCGGTTTTTTTTATGCTTTTGCCGTTGAAGAGTATGTCACCCGACGATGGAGTGGTAAGTCCCGAAAGCAGTGACAAAAGGGTTGTTTTTCCTGCTCCCGATTTTCCGACGATTGCATAGACCTTGCCCTTTTCAAAATCGTAATTTATATTGTCAAGAACCTTCTTTTTTCCGTCATAGGTATATCCTACATTGTTAAGCTGTAATACGCTCATATTTGGAACCATCCTTTCATAGTTGACTATGCTCTGTTTGCAAGTATTTTAAGCGGCTCGTATTTCATGACAAACAGTACCGCCGCAAGGCTTGATACGATGGTAAGCAAAAATCCCAGAAGCACAAGCTGTCCCAAAACACTGAGGTCAACTGCCGCATTGATATTGCTTAAATATTCAACATTTACATTTCGTCCGAAAAGGTTTATTTGATTTCCGCCGCTAAAAATCTGCATACCGCCTCCGCGATTGCCGCCTCTTTGTGTGTTGAATGAAGGTGCGGCACCGCCTGTGACGGTTCGTCCAAAGCTGTTTTCGACATTTTCCTGACTTGATTCCACTGATGCGATATTTGAAGCAAGCATTTTTGAAGCAATAGGCACAGAAACTGCCGCTCCGGCCGATGAGCCGATGATTATGGCGACAAAGGTAACGACAAACAGTTCGGTGACAAATTGAAGCGCTACCTTGCTTTTTTTCATTCCTATCGCAGTAAGAACACCGACCTCGTACTTTCTTTCGCGAATGTTAAACAGATTAAAAACGATAAGGATGAGAGAGCCTACCGCCAAAACGATATAGAAAAGAGTTGTTGCAAAGCTTGTAAGGTTTTTAAGCGGCTGGAGACTTTGGTCAAAGTTTTCTGCGTCAGCTGAAAAAACGGTGTAATCGTCGCTTAGTCCCATTGCTTTGCAGTCGTCTTTAAAGGCATTAAAAGCGTCCTCACTTGCGAAAACGTAGGTTCCCGAGGTCTGATTTCTCATTGAAGTAACTATTTCGGTGCCTGTTTGTTCATCTGTTGAGGTTTCAGCATTTGCTTCCGAATTTTTAACAATCGCGTCAAGCGTTCCGAAGCTTGTATAAATTCGGTTTTCCGGCTGCATTGAAGCGATTGACGGCATCATGCCGCCGCCCGATGACTCGGTTGTATCGCTGTTTTTATAGATTCCGACAACGGTAAGCTCGTAGGTTTCGGCTTCCTTGTTGGGATTTGAAACGGCTATTTTGTCGTTGATCTTCAGGCTGTTAAAAGCCGCAAGCTCTTGACTGATAACGCATGTATTGTCAGTAACCGAAGGGTCAAACATCACGCCTTCACTTATTGAAAGGCTTCCCGAAATAAAATCGGTCATCGAAGCGTCGCTTGAATAGCCTGTTGCGTTAAAATCTCCGGCGGCGGTCATCATCCGCACCATTCCTCCTTGTCCGCCTCCCGGTCCGGAAAATGAAAAATTACTGTCATTGTTTTGATTTCCATTTGAGTTTGAGGATGAATCGTCCTCTTCTTCATCCTCTGTTGTATATGGAACAAAGCTTTCGGTTTTGCTTAAACTGCTTGATATGGTATACAAAAAATCGGATGCATTTTCAGACTGCGCATATGTTTGCATCTGCTCAAGGGTAAGGGTTGGAACACTTTGCATTATATCCCTCATTGCCTGACGGTCACCTTGATTTGCCTTCTGCATGAGCTTTTCGTTGTCAACTGAGATTGTTGCGGTAATTTTAAGGTTGTCACGCCCGTTTTGTTCGGCATCGCTTGCCGAGTTCCTTATTGACAGCGCAACACAGCTTGCCGCGGCAATGGCTACAACAATAATCGCTATCAGAAAATTTCTTCCGAAGGAACGTGTGATTCCTTTAAGAGCATTCTTTACTACATACATATAATTTGCCGTCCTTTCAAGTTTCTGTATTGATTTTATTTCTTTAATATGACTTTGTAATGTTGGTAATCTGAAGATTATGTGAAAAAAATCCAAAGATTCTTAACAAATGCTTAACACTTACACAAAAAAAACGTTTATACTCTTAACTTAGGAAATAGTTTATGGGGTTAAATATTAAGGAGGATGATGTTTTGGCGAGTCTAAAGGACGAATTAATGAAAACGATGGGTGATGCGAAGAAAATGAAGAGCCTTTTACCGTGGAGGCACAAAATATCGCAGAGTGAATTCTTTCTTTTAGGGCAGATTCATACGCTTGAGGAGGAGCATGACACCTCATATGTGTATGTATCGACAATCAGCGACAGCTTACAAATGTCAATGCCGGCGGTATCGCAGGTTCTTAAAACGCTTGAGGAAAAGAACTGTATAACAAGGGATGTTCTTAAAAATGACCGGAGAAAGGTTATTGTTAAAACCACTCAGGAGGGCAGAGAAATCATTGTTGACGCTAAGAAAAATCTTGACAGAATGATAAGCAAAATGATTTACACCGTTGGAGAGCATGACATCCATGAATTTATACGAATAATAAACAAAATGTTTACCGTGGCTGAGCAGCTTACAAATGAAGGGAATGACCAGACTTGATAAAACTGGCAAAATATCTGAAACCGTTTATTGCAGGACTTGCCGCCGCGATTGTTCTGCTTTTCGGTCAGGCATTAACCGACCTTAATCTGCCGAATTATATGGCGGATATCGTCAACATAGGAATACAGCAAAACGGCATCGAACACGGCGCGCCCGATGTAATAAGCCAAAACGGCTTTAAGCTTATGAGCATTTTTATGAGCGACAGTCAAAAAGAGCTTGTCGGCAAAAGCTACGAGCTTGTACAGGGCGGCAAGGAGCTTGACAAATCATACAGCGGAAGAAAGGTCTTTGACCGTATTGATACTGCTGATGTGATATATGTCAAAAAGGCAGAGCAAAGCGAAGAGCTTGACCTTGCGTTCGGAGATGCAACATGGAATTTTATAAATACGATGAAAAATATGGCTGAACAGCAGGGTCAGCAGGCACAGCAGAATCCGGCGGAAATCAATACCGAAAACATTGATACTGCTGAAATATACAATATGCTTCCTCAGCTTGAAATGATGCCGAAGGAAGCACTTGATGCCGCTTACAAGGAAACCGAAAAGCTTGACGAAACAATTCGCCGTTCAAGCGCGGTTACGCTTACCGAGGTATTTTATAAAGAGCTTGGTATCGAGATAAGCAGTGTTCAGACAAGCTATATTTTGTACGCCGGAGCGTTAATGCTTGCAATTGCGCTTGCAGGAGGTATCGCAACCGTTCTTGTCAGCTTTATTTCCTCAAAGGTTGCGGCGGGAGTTGCGCGGAACCTGCGCCTTGATATCTTTAAAAAGGTTGAGAGCTTTTCAAACGGTGAGTTTGACAAATTTTCAACAGCTTCCCTTATTACAAGAACAACAAACGATGTAACGCAGATTCAGATGTTTTTGTCATTTGGCATACGTCTGTTGTGTTATGCGCCGATTATGGGTATCGGCGGTGTTCTTATGGCACTGCGCCGTTCATCGTCCATGAGCTGGGTGCTTGCCCTTGCAGTAGGAATTTTGCTTATAATGATGGCGATTGTGTTTACCGTTGCAATACCTAAGTTTAAGCTCATTCAAAAGCTTATTGACAGACTTAACCTTGTTTCAAGAGAAACTCTGGGCGGACTTATGGAAATAAGAGCCTTTAAAACAAGGGATCATGAAAAAGGAAGATTTGCAAAGGCTAACAAAGAGCTTACCGATATCAACCTTTTTATAAGCCGTGTTATGGTTGCGATGATGCCGATTATGATGCTTATAATGAATGTGTTTTCCATTCTTGTTGTCTGGGTCGGTTCTCACAAGGTTGAGCAGTCGGCAATGCAGATAGGTGACATGCTTGCCTTTATGCAATACGCAATGATGGTTATTATGTCATTCCTTATGATATCAATGATGTTTATATTTATACCCAGAGCGTCTGTTTCGGCCGACCGTATTGCTGAGGTTTTATATACAGAGCCGTTGATTACAGACCCCAAAAATCCTGAAGAATTCTTAACGTCTCAAAAAGGCTTTGTTGAATTTAAGGATGTTAATTTCAAGTATTACGGCGCAAGCGAATATGCACTTGAAAATATAAGCTTTACCGCCAAACCGGGAGAAACTACTGCCATTATAGGCTCGACAGGCTCGGGAAAATCAACCGCGGCGAATATGATTATGCGATTTTATGATGCAACAGAGGGTCAGGTTATGGTTGACGGCGTTGATATCAGAAATGTACGGCAAAGCGACCTTCGTAATAAAATCGGATATATTCCTCAAAAGGGAGTTTTACTTTCGGGAACAATAGAGTCAAATCTGACATATGGAAATCCCGACGCGTCATCCGAGGATATGGAAGCGTGCGCCGCCGTTGCTCAGGCACTTGATTTTATAAAGGAAAAAGAAAAAGGCTTTGACCATGAAATCGCACAGGGCGGAACCAATGTTTCGGGCGGTCAGAAGCAACGGCTTTCAATAGCAAGAGCGCTTGTTAAAAATCCTGAAATACTTATATTTGACGACAGCTTTTCGGCGCTTGACTTTAAGACCGACGCTTCCTTAAGAAAAGCTCTTAAACAGCACACAGGCGACAGCACGGTTATCATTGTTGCCCAACGCGTAAATACCATAATGAGTGCAGAACAAATTATTGTGCTTGACGAAGGAAGGATTGTCGGAAAAGGAACACATAGAGAGCTGCTGACATCCTGTCCCGCATATTATGAAATAGCTTCGTCACAGCTTTCAAAGGGGGAATTACAGTGAGTGAACGTGAACACAAGGTGCATAAAGTAAAGCCTCCCAGACGCGGCAGAGGACCGATGGGCGGAGGCCCGGGAATGGCTCCCGTTGAAAAGGCAAAGGACTTTAAAGGCTCAATGGCAAAGCTTATCAGATATTTAGGAAGCTATAAGTGGACAATTTTGTTTGTAATGGTTATTGCTGTTTGCTCGACTGTATTTTCCATTGTTGGTCCCGATATGCTCGGTGACGCTACAGACGAGCTTTTCAAAGGCATTATGGGCAAGATTACAGGATCGGGTGTTGGTGTTGATTTTGATAAAATCGGACAAATCATGCTTAAAATTATTGCACTTTATCTTGTAAGTGCGTTGCTTTCCTTTGTTATGGGCTTCATTATGTCTGGCATTACAATGAAGCTTACCTACCGTTTAAGGAAAGACATTAACGACAAGATTCACGCCTTGCCGCTTGGATTTTATGATAAAACAACGCACGGTGAGGTTTTGTCGATTATCTCAAACGATGTTGACGCAATAAGTCAAAATTTAAATCAAAGCCTTACACAGATTATTACGTCAATTACCATGCTTATCGGTATTTTGTTTATGATGTTCCGGATAAGCTGGCAGCTGTCTATCGCGGCGCTTTGCATTGTTCCTGCGTCTTTGATTTTGATTATGATTATCGTAAAAAAATCGCAGAAGCATTTTAAGGCACAGCAGGAATATCTGGGTCATGTTAACGGTCAGATTGAAGAAATGTACAGCAGTCATGTAATTGTAAAGGCATTTAACGGCGAGGAAAAATCCGAAAAGGAATTTGAAGAATATAACGCAACTCTTTATAAATCGGCATGGAAATCAAGCTTCCTTTCGGGACTCATGATGCCGATAACAAGCTTTGTCGGAAATTTAGGATATGTCGCTGTATGTATTTTGGGCGGATATATCGCCGCAAACGGCACGCTTACAATCGGTAATGTGCAGGCATTTATACAGTATATGCGTTCATTTATGCAGCCGATTGCACAGGTTGCAGGTGTTTCGAATGTAATGCAGCAGACAGCCGCCGCGTCCGAAAGAGTTTTTGCATTCCTTGAAGCTGAGGAGGAAGTTCCCGAAGCAGAAAATGCATTGTCTGTTGTTTTTGACAAGGAAGCAACGCTTTCAGAAAATCAGGTTCTGTCAGAGGGTAAAGTAAGCTTTGAGCATGTATCTTTTGGATATAACGAGGATAAAATTATCATCAATGATTTTTGTGCCGATGTAAAACAAGGACAAAAAATCGCCATAGTAGGACCGACAGGGGCAGGAAAAACCACCATTGTCAAAATCCTCATGCGGTTTTATGATGTGAACAGCGGCTCAATCAAGGTGAACGGCCGTGATATCAGAGATTATAAGCGTGATGAGCTTCGTAAAATGTTCGGTATGGTTTTACAGGACACATGGCTTTACAGCGGAACAATTGCCGACAATATTCGCTACGGCAGACTTGACGCAACCGATGAGGAGGTTACCAACGCGGCAAAAGCGGCTCAGGTTGACCATTTTGTGAGAACTCTTCCGGACGGCTACAACATGGAAATTAACGAGGAAGCAAGCAATATATCACAGGGACAAAAGCAGCTGCTTACAATAGCGCGTGCAATCCTTGCCGACCCTGATATCCTTATTCTTGACGAGGCTACATCAAGCGTTGATACAAGAACCGAAATCCTTATTCAAAAGGCAATGGATAATCTTATGGAGGGCAGAACAAGCTTTATTATTGCTCACAGGCTTTCGACAATACGCAATGCCGATATGATTCTGGTCATGAAGGACGGAGATATTGTCGAGCAGGGTAATCATGAGCAGCTGCTTGCTGCGGACGGATTCTATGCGAGTCTTTATAACAGTCAGTTTGATACGGCATCGTGATTTTTTAAATTCATATGAATAAAAAAACATCTTCCTGTCCATAATCAGGTTACCTCCAAAAAAGCGGAGGATACATGATACATAGACAGGGAGATGTTTTATTTGAAAAAAAGATTATTTATATCGGTAAGTGCGGCGTTGGTTGTTTCGGTTTTGATTAGCATTACAGGTTTTGCACAGACCTGCGCAAATCTGCGGGGAGAGGTTTTGCGGCTTCATATTCTTGCGCATTCGGACAGTGATGAGGATCAGGCGCTCAAGCTTAAAGTGCGTGACCGTCTGCTTTCGGAAAGCATCTTCACAGAAAGCGAAAACAAGGAAGAAGCGCTGAAAAAAGCTCTTGAAAGTCTTGATTTGATTACAGAAACGGCAAAGGATGAAATTGTAAAAAACGGATATGATTATGATGTGAAAGTGGAAATAACCGAAATGCGGTTTACTACACGTGAATACGATACATTTACGCTTCCGGCAGGCAGATACGAAGCGGTCAGGGTTCTGATAGGCGAGGGAAACGGCAAAAACTGGTGGTGTGTTATGTTTCCTCCGCTATGTGTTCCCGCGGCAACAGACAAGAAAAAGCCCGATGATGTTTTTACGTCAAAAGAATCACAGCTTATGACAGAAAAGCCTAAATATAAAATGAAATTTAAAATTATAGAAATATTTGAAGGTATTCGTTCGCGGTTTTCAAAATAATATTAATTGCGTTCTGCGGCATGTGTTGTTATAATGTCGGGGGGAGGCTTTTTATATGAATGTAATTGAAATTAACAGTCTTACAAGAGATTATGGTGAAGGAAAGGGCATATTTGACCTTTCGTTTTCTGTCGGAAAGGGAGAGGTTTTCGGATTTTTAGGACCAAACGGGGCAGGAAAAACAACGACAATTCGTCATCTGATGGGGTTTATTAAAGCTAAAAAGGGAAGCTGTACCGTCGGTGGTCTGGATTGTTGGAAGCAAAGTGAGGAAATTCAGAAAAATCTGGGATATATTCCGGGAGAAATGAGCTTTTTTGACGATATGACAGGTATGGAATTTTTGAAATTCACGTCAAAATATCGAGGGGTCAATGCTAATGGACAAATGAAAAAACTGATTGAACGCTTTGAACTGAACGCAGGCGGTAAGCTTAAAAAAATGAGCAAGGGCATGAAGCAAAAGGTTGGGATAATATCAGCCTTTATGCATGAGCCTGAGGTTTTGATACTGGACGAACCGACAAGCGGTCTTGACCCGTTAATGCAGAATCGGTTTACAGAGCTTGTTATCGAAGAAAAATCAAAGGGCAAAACCATTTTAATGTCGTCACATATGTTTGAGGAGGTAGAGCGTACCTGTCACCGTGTCGCAATCATAAAAGACGGCAGACTGGCGGCGATGGATTCTGTGGATGCTCTTAAAGCGGAACAGGTGAAACAGTATATTATTACTTTGGAAAACAGTAAGCTTGCCGAATCCTTTGCCGCAGAGGGATTGCATATAAAAGGTGTAGAGAAAAACCGTGTGACGGTAACTGTGAAAAATAATATAGGTGAATTAATAGCGGTGATGAACCGTTATCCCGTAACAAATATTTCAGCGCCGGGGCAAAGCCTGGAGGAAATTTTCATGCAATATTACGGGGAGGGAGTGCGCAATGATTAATTTTACTCTGTATAAAAAAGGTTTGCTGGGAAGCCTTAAAATGCTGCTCATATTTATGTCTGTACTTACAATGTATTTTTTAATTATTGTTTCGATGTTTGACCCGTCACTTGGAAGCGTGCTTAATGAATTGACAGGAGCAATGCCCGAGTTGATGGCGATGTTTGGTATGAATCAAAGTTCTGTGACAATGCTTGGTTTTCTGTCATCCTATCTTTACGGATTTATAATGCTTATATTTCCGATGATATTTTCAATACTTTGTGCAAACAGGCTGATTGCCGGACATGTTGATAAGGGGTCGATGGTTTATCTTCTTGCGGCGCCTATAAAGCGTAAGAGTATTGCATTTACGCAAATGAAGGTGCTTGCAAGCGGTATTTTTGCATTGATGTTATACGCAAGCGCTATCGGAATAATTGCCTGTGAGGCTTCCTTTAAAGGGGAGCTGGCAATCAAAAAATTTATTTTACTTAATGTTGGTGCTTTGTGCTTACAATTGTTTATCAGCGGAATCTGTTTTCTTTGCTCATGTATTTTTAACGACACAAAGTACAGCATCGGATTTGGAGCGGGAATACCGGCGCTTGCGTTTATTATTCAAATGCTTGCAAATGCAGACAACAAGCTTGAAAAAGTTAAATACGCGACCTTTTTTACATTGTTTAGCCCCGACGGTATTGCGTCAGGAGAGAAAAGTGCGGTGCTCGGAATGATTGCTTTGTTTGTCGGAGCAGTGATTTTATTTATTTCAGCGATTGCGATTTTCAGCAAAAAAGATTTACATATTTAAAGGAGTGTAAAAAATGTATTATAGAGCAAATTATCTGTCGCCTTTGGGAGAGATATTGCTTGCGAGCGACGGTCAAAAGCTTGTCGGACTGTGGTTTGAGGGGCAAAAATACTATGGAGCAACCGTTTCTGAAAAAATGACAGAAAAAGACGATTTACAGGTGTTTTACGATACGAAAAAATGGCTTGATAAATATTTTGACGGCAAAAAACCCCCGATATCCGATTTGCCGTTAGCGCCTATAGGCGGCGGCTTTCGCCAGGATGTATGGGGGATTTTAATTGATATTCCATATGGAGAGTGTATTACATACGGTGATATTGCAAAGAAAATAGCAGCGAAAACAGGTAAGAAAAGCATGTCGGCACAAGCGGTCGGCGGTGCTGTCGGACACAATCCGATTTCGATTATTATTCCGTGTCACAGGGTTGTTGGTGCTAACGGCAGTATGACAGGCTACGCAGGGGGTATTGATA
>JGI994J12354_10002112_pt1 | contig 19706 bp, 16 predicted proteins | sample IntmicLarv3ML3BL_FD_12354 | JGI IMG/M metagenome (IMG submission 12354)
CCGGGATACAGGTGTGGCCGTTCTGCCAGCTGTGCCGCTTCATCACGTGCAGCACGCCCGCCTCAAAGCGATATTCCTGCGGGGGTGCCTCCGGCAGGGCACGCGCAATGGCGTCCGCCCGCTCAAAGCCGATGGCAACGTCCGCATCGCATAGTACATAAGGGTTTTGGCGGATCATCTCCGCCGCGCGCGAGCCAAACGCCTTGTGCACCCGCAGGCATTCCTGCGTTGTCATCCCAAAGCGCTCGAGGGATATCATGGCCTGCCGCAGCGAAAACTGCTTCTTAAAACTTTCGCTGATCTGCTCCGCCCGCTCAAACGAAATCCCGCGGATGGTGGCGAGCCTGCGTGGGTTATTTTCCAGCACGTCCACGGTTTCTTCGCCAAAGGTTTCCACAATCCGCTGCGCCGTTGCGCCGCGCACGCCCTTGATTGTCCCGGAGCTTAAGTACTTCAAAATTTCATTCTGCGTTGTCGGCAGGCTGCGTTCACAGAATTTTGCGTTGAACTGCCGCCCAAAACTCGCGTGAAACCCCCATCGGCCCATCAGGCGCACCTCTTCGCCGGGGGAGATATGCGGCAGCACGCCCACCACCGTGACCAGTTCGCCGCCAACGGCAAAATCAGCCACAGTGAAGCCGCTTTCTTCGTTGCGGAACGTGATGCCTTCCGCTGTTCCGCGCAGTTCTTCCAGTTCCTGCGGGGCCTCAAAAAAATCCATTTGATCCATGGGTGAATTATACCATAAACCAAACGTTTTGTCAAACAAATATTTGGTTTTTTTCGCATATCTAATTTTTACCGCGAAAAAGCGGCAATTTGCCTTTGTGCAATTTGTACAATGTGAACAAAAGTTACCCCCCCCCGTTGGGAAATTATGTAAATTGTAGAAAATGACGAAAACGCTTTACAACATGCTTTTTATGGAGTATGATAGGTTCATCAAACATTGAAAGGAACGGTTTATTTTTATGGTTAAGAAGTTATTGGCGGTTATCTTGGCAGCGGTGCTGCTGTGCGGCGTGTTTGCGATTGGGGCAAGCGCAGTTTCGATTGGCGATTTTGCAAAGTTGGAGAGGCCTGCGGCGTTTGGCGCTGCTGAATTTCCTGCGCCGGTGTTTGCGCAAGGTACTTTCGAGGAAGATATGGACGCTTTATGGGAGGAACTAGAGGACAGCGCCATTTTCAAAAGGTATGCTGGCGCAATGGAACAGCTTGAGCTTGCTGTTAACAGTAGTTTTGATTCTATTAGCCATATTCGCAGGTACGCAGGAGCATATAAAGCCGGTAAAACAATGGAAGAATTTGAGACCGCCTATTATTCTCATTATCACTACCTTGAAATGCTAGTAGAATTTGATGGCTCTGCGGAGTTCGATGCCTACAGCGCGTTTATGGAAGATGAAGCTGCCCAGAGAGCAGCACATGCGGATGGCACACTAAAAAGCACAATCATTTCGTTGGTCACCCCCGTCATTGATCAGTTTGTTGCCAACGTTGATCAGTATCTTGCCGAATGCGAAAAATTCCAAGAATCCTTCAAAGAATTCTTCACCGAGGACGCACTGGCGGTTGCTTCTGCATTGAACGAAGTCCACAGGCTCGCACGCATAGCTTGGAATGCGAATTTGACCGACGCGGAACTTGCTGACATCGGCATGAAACTTGACTACTTTGATGAAGCGTATTATTATCCAATGCAAGCCGCATGTGATAGAGGCGACTTTGCAGAAGCCGCCAGACTCGCCAAGAATAATCAAAAAGAACTTGAGAAGCTTCTTGCGAAATACGGCCTTGTCGAAATTAGCAACCCGGATCCCGATCCAAAGCCTGATCCAAAGCCCGACCCGAAACCAGAACCAACCCCCAAACCCTCCTTCTTCGCAAAGCTCTGGAACTTCATCCTCAGGTGGTTCCTCTTCGGCTGGATTTGGATGAAATAGAGCTGCCGCTTCTAACTTCCCCCGCCCTGTTCGGGCACCCCCTTCGGCATCGAAGGGGGCCTTGCAGGCTCTGCGCTTTACTTAGCGGCTAATTGCCTAAGTGGCTTCTTCTTGTATTGGACCGGCTTCTATTTTTGAAGAAGGCCGACGAATTTTGCTGGCGTTAAAAGGCCCCCTTCAATTTTGAAGGGGGTGGCGCGCGCAGCGTGACGGGGGAAGAAATCGCGGAGCGACAAAACTTCTCAACGCGCCGACAGCAAAGCCTCTGAACTGAGTGTGCAGTTCAGAGGCTTTTCATCGTTATAAGAACTCACGCAACCTGCAGCGTCATCACATAATAGCACCCATCCGGCGCGTCCACGCCCTCAACAACACTCGGCACAAACGCCTTGCCCTCCTGCCCAAAGGCAAGCGCCGCGTGGCACAGGCAAATGCCCACGTCCACCTGGTTCATGCGCCCAAGGCCCACCATTTTCATCACGCCGGTCGCTTTATCGCAAAACACATGATAGCCGCCGTCTGTTTTTGCAAAGCGCCACGGCTGGGAATTCCGCGCGCTCGGCGCCAAACGCACCGCCTCAAAGAGCGCCTGCTCGGCTTCGCCGTCAATCACCTGCGCGATTTCTTTGCGTTGAAAACCGTCAAGCTCGCGGGCAATTTCGCCCTCCGGGTTGCCCACCTTCAGGCACATCGCATAGCTCAGGCCCGGTTTTTCGTGCCCCGCGCGGGGGTTGCGCCCCATGCCGAACCACAGCCTGCCATAGCCCTTTTGGTGCAGCGATAAATCCAGCTGCTGCAGCACATAGCCCAGGTTCACGTTGGAGGGCGCGGTGTCCTCGCAGTAGCCGTAGATGCGCCAGCCCTCCTTCGCGGGGGCAAGCTCCAGCTGAAAGCGCTCGGCGGGGAACAGCGGCTGCACGGCGGCAATTTCCGCCTTGATATCGGTGAGCTGCGCGGCGCTCAAGGGCACATCGGCATAGCTGCGCACAGATTTACGCTGAAATATCGCGGGATATAAATCTTGACCCAGCATAACATTCTCCTCGTATTCATATCAAATTTGACCAACTGATATCAGTATAGCATATTCTGCCCGCAAACGCAATATATGCGCGGCTTTTTCATTTTCTTTTACACCACTTTTACATTGCCGTCATATTTTTTTCTTGCATTGTGCGCAAAATCTGTTATAATATAAGATGCGATTTAAGTTTTAAAAATATTCAACGTAAAAACGCCTTAGCACCGGAGGGACTTTCATGAAAACAACCAGGCGGCGCTTGCTGCATATCATACTCATCCTGTCGGTTATGCTGGCGGTGTTTGCCCGCACGGCCTACGCGGCGCCTGACCCCACCACAACCACCACGACTGCCACCGCAACCGCAACTACCATTCCCGACGCAACTGAGCCCACCACGGCGGCGGTTATCGCCACGGGAGAAAACGGCGAGCCAATCTCAACAGAGCCGACGGAACCAACCGAGCCCACCACCCTGTGGGAGCCGCCCACAGACGAAGAAGGCAACACATTGTATCCGCCGCTGCCCAGCACGGAGGCCTCCTCTTCGGCAACCACCACAACAAAAAAAACAACCACTACCACCCATCCGCCCTTTGAAATTAACCCCGCGCACCCGGAGGATAAATACAAGGGCGCTTTGTGGTATGTCCAAAACCCTGATTTGTACAACGACGTGACGACCATCGAAGGGCAGACCACCATAGAACCCTCCTCCGTTGAAGGCTGGGAATATCCGGACGAAGCGGGGTACCAGGAGGGCAGCCAAAACATGCGCAAGATCATTGCCATTGCGGCGGCGGTGCTGCTGCTTGCGGCCCTGTCGATCGCCATCGCGATGATTCTCAAAGGCAACCGCGAAAATCGCGAAGCGCGCGAAAAAGCACGCGTCACCACAGCAGAGCCTGAAGCAAGTCCAGAAAAAGCCAAACCGCTGCTCAATCCCCTGCCCCCGCCGGCGAACTTGGATGAAGACTTGCCGGAAGAAGATACAGAAGATGAATTAGCAGAAGCGCCGTCCCCGGAGGGCTTTTCATGGAACCGGCCGTTCTCAGAAAATATTTCTCCCGAAGAGATTGCCCCGGCCGATGAAGCGGAGGAACTGCCGCCGGCCCCCGCAGAAGAACCCGCGCCGCCCCTCTTTGACGAAGACAACTTTTTTGCGGAAAACCCCTGGTTCCTGAAAAGCCTCAAAACCGCGATTGATGAAGATGCAAAGAACGCGCCGCAGGACGAAGAAGACTGATTTCTATCATATATAGCAGCAAAAATGAACCGCACCCCAACCCACGATTTCAATCAAGGGAAGAGGTGCGGTTTTTTGTTTTGGCAAGCAGGCGGATTACCATCCGCCCCTACTCTGCTCTGACCCACACAGCCATTTCGCTTTCGCCCCGGTTCGCAAAGCGGAAGTATGGGATGAACTTCAAGCGTTGCGGCACACGCGTTGGCGGTTCAACAGTGTAAAGCGTTTTTGGTTCTTGCACTCGAAATCCATCGCATTCCAGCATATCATAATCACCTGTGAACGAAGCATCTGCCGCAATCAAAAGCGCCCGCAGGTTTTCGCCATTGTCCACGGATTCCATGCAATACACCGTTGGCCCGCGCATGATTGCCGCGCAGCCAATGTTTTGATATGCCTTTGGGTGGGCATAAATCATCCGCACCGGCATCTCAAGCGCAAGCTCCAGCGCAAACTCTTCGCTTGTGATGTCCACATAATAATAGCCCCTATCAAGAACCCCCGCCGCGCTGCATTGATACGATTCGCACCAGCCGGGAATGCACAGGGCAACGCGCCTGCCGGCCATCCCGCGCAGCCGCAGCGATATTTTGCCCTCTTTTGGATATTCTGTTGTCATCTCGATTTGCGCCGTGCGCGCGCAGGCATAGTGGTGTATGTAGAGCGTATTGGCCTCCTCTGTGAAGAGAAAATCGGCGAACGAAGCCGTGAACCGCGCAAGGTTCGGCGGGCAGCAAACACAGGTGAACATCCGCTGCCGCTGCGTGATGGGCAGGCGTTCGCCCTCTGCAACGCTCGTGTCCTTCCGGCGGAGCGCGGGGTGGATTTCCAGCGGGTTTTCGTAGAAAAATGCCGTGCCGTCCTCCGACATGCCGGAAAGCAAACCGTTATATATCGCCCGTTCGGCGGTATCGGCATAGCGGCCATCCGGCTCGATGGCGCTCATGCGGCGGCAAAACAGCGCGAGCGCGATGGAGGCGCAGGTCTCGGTATACGCGGTTTCGTTGGGCAAATCATAATCGATGGTGAACGCCTCACCGACATGGCAGGAGCCAATCCCACCGGTGATATACATGCGTTTTTGCGTGATGTTCTCAAACAGGGCTTCGCATGCCTTGCGCAGCGCCCCGCCGCCGGGCAGCGCCGCCAAATCCGCCATCGCGCAATAAAGATACAGCGCGCGCACGCTGTGCCCCTCGGCGGTGAACTGCTCCTCCGCGGGCAAATGGCTCTGGTTATAGCTGGGGAGCTGCCAGCTTGGCATGGCCTGCGTTTCTTCTATGTTGCGCCCGCGCTGGTTCACAAACCATTGGCTCAGCCGCAGCCAGCGCTCGTCGTTCGTGCATTGAGAAAGCCGCACCAGCGCCAGCTCGATTTCCTCGTGGCCCGGCGTTTGGAACGCGGCGCTCGCGTCTATCACAAACGTTTTCTCAATGTGCGCCGCAAACTTCAGCATGCAATCAAGAAAACGCCTGCGCCCGGTGGCTTCATAATAGGCAACGGCGGCCTCCATCAAATGCCCGGCGCAATAGAGCTCATGGCAGTCGCGGTTTTTCCAGCGGCCTTCGGGCTCCACAGCGGTGAAGTAGATGTTGTAATAGCCGTCCTCCCACTGGTTTTGCGCAATGCAGGTGATGAGTTCTTCCATGGCCTGTTCCAGCAGCGGGTCGGCTCCCTTTTGCAGCACATAGGCCGCGGCTTCCATCCACTTTGCCACATCGGAATCCCAAAAAAAGTGCGGGCGTTTTTCTTCTTCCCAGTCCTGTTTGCAGCGCATGGCGTCAATGCGCCCCGTTTCGCGGAAGCGCTCGAGCACGGCGGGCATGGTGGCGGCACGGTTTCGTTCCTGCAACGCGCCCCAAAATCCGCCGTTGATTTTAATATCGCGATAGCTGATTGGTTTCATAGAAATCTCCTCTTGCATAATCTGCCGTTTATCTTATCACATCTTCTATGATAAAGCAAGTGCGGGGCAAGAAAAACATCCTGCCCCGCTGTGAAAATTTAAGATTTGTTTATTTGAATATGCTGGTGATCCCGCCCCAAATCCAGTTAATCAACGCAAGCGGCAGCATAAGCAGCACCTCAAGAGCAAACAGCGCCGGGATAGCGAACGCAAACGGAGTCATCAAAACCGTTAAGGCTTTTTGCAATATATTCGGCACAAATTTCAGGGCAACCAAAACCGTGACGGAGCTGCGTCCCGTGGTTCCCAGCACCTCGCCGTTTTCGTCTGTGAACGTACCCGTAACCTTCACGCTCACATTCACCTTCGGGTTCCACATATCGCCCTCGGTCTTATCAACCACAAGTTCCAGCCTGCGGCCGGTTCCAACCACCTTGCCCCCAACAGTCCACTCAATGCTTGGCTCGCCCTCAAAGCCCTCCGGCAGTGTGAAAGAGCATTCCAGCGCAATGGTCTCGCCGCGTGCGATTCTGTTGCTGGTGCTTGTGTGATTGCCGCTGATGGAAACCCGCAGAGGAACATCTTCCCCCTCCGCCATTGCGGGAACAAACAGCCCCGCAGCGATCAACATTGCCAATAGAATTGAAACGAACTTTTTCATGCAAACAACCTCCAAATTAATTTAGTTGAACAGACTGATGATCCTCTTCCAAATCCCTTGGAGCAACGCAAGCGGTGCCATAAGCAACATTCCTAACGGCATGATAATCGTCGGGACGGCAACCACAAAAGGCACCACCAAGATGGTTCCCATTGTTTGCAGCACCTTCGCAAACGCCGTCAGAGCAACATAAACCCTGGTGGAGCTGCTGCCCTGCTTGATTGCCAGCACCTCGCCATCTTCGTCCGTCAACGTATACGTGACCTTAACGCTCACGTTCACGACCGGCTCCCATTTATCGCCTTCGATATTTTCGTCAATCGCCAGCTCAAGCCTGCGGCCGGTTCCAACCACCTTGCCCCCAACAGTCCACTCAATGCTTGGCTCGCCCTCAAAGCCCTCCGGCTGCTCAAAGGAGCATTCCAGCGTAATGGTTTCGCCGCGCGCGATTCTTTTGCTGGTGCTTGTGTAATTTCCGCTGATGGAAACCCGCAGAGGAACATCTTCCCCCTCCGCCATTGCGGGAACAAACAGCCCCGCAGCGATCAACATTGCCAATAGAATTGAAACGAACTTTTTCATGTAAACAACCTCCAAATATTTTGTGTTATCTTTTTGTCGCGCAAACTTAATAAATTCCTTCACAAAATGTTAAAAAACGCCGCAAGTCAAGTTTTATGACCTGCGGCGTTTGTTGATTAACAAGAAAAATTTCAAAGCTTTGTATTCGGATTGACATAGCGCCCGTTTTTCGCCGATTTTTTGCCGTAATTGATGGCGGCAGCCGGACATCTGTGCAGGCAGCCCAAGCAAAATTCACATTGCGGGATGGTCCATGCCGGTTTCCCACCCATTATCCGGATTGCCTTTCTGGGACAAATCCGTTCGCACAGGCCGCAGCCAACGCAGGCGTCACTGACAGTAAACTTGTTGGTTTTTCTGCCATGCTGATAGAGCGGATAGCCCACGAAGGTAGTCAGGCGGTGAAACCGTCCTTTCACTGCGTTGAAGCTTCCGGCGTCCCTGCTTTGAATATGCCGGACGATCGTGCCAATCTCGTGTTCAGCGTTTTCAAGGCACTCTGTGATTTCCGCTGCACTTTCCATTGGGTACGAAGGAACATAATTGCTCACCATTTCAATGCCAAACACGGCGTTCACCGGGAATGCGCGCCGGAGGATATGCGCCGCGTTGCCCGCCGTTCCTCCGCAGTTGAGCACCGCATAGGAGTAGCAGTCCCGCGCCGCGGCAACCTTCAGCTTTTGCAGAAACTCCACGGCAATCATCGGTATGCCCACAAAATAGACAGGCACAACAAAGCCAACCGCTTCCTCTTTTTTGAGCGCAAAATCATATTGATTCGCCTGTACGCAGTCGGCAATATTTACGATGCCATCGCCGGTTGCGGCGGCAATTGTTTCGGCGATATATTTTCCGTTCCCCGTTGCCGAAAAATAAAAGATCATATTCGAATCCTCCAACACTTCGAACGCTTAACCCAGCTCTTCCATCATTTTCGCGATGTTCAGATGGAAGTCGAGGAAGCCGTCCGCTCCGCCTTTTTTCTGCATGCTGCCGCCAAAATCAATGTGGTCAAAGTTCGTCACAATGGGCATCACCTGCCAGATGCCGCACTCCACCGCGCCGGCGTCATACTCTTTATATGGCTCGGCAAAGGGGTGGTGGCCGGAGATCACATTCACAAGCCCATCGTTCGGCAGCCACTCATCGTCAATGAGCACGCCGCCGGGTGTTGTGAAGGCCGGGCGCCGTTTGCCCATGGCAGCGCTGGTGCCCTTGAACATATCCCAAACAAAGTCCTTCGGCACGCGGTTGCCGTCGGCGTCCGCCTCGGTGGCATCCGCATAAAAGCTGAAATAATAGACGTTTGGCTGGCACTCGATGCCGCCGTTCACGTCCTTTGCACCATCAATGGTCAGCTCATAGGCAGCGCCGTCCTTCTGCTCCAGGAACTTGTCAACCGCCTTCCAGGTGCTCACGGGTTTGCGGTAAAAATTACGCATTGCAAGCCCAAAATGCCCCAAGCGGAACGGATAAATCTGCTCCACCAACGGCACCACCATGCCCACACGCAGAATTTTCATCATCGAACCCGCAATGCCGCCGTCCGCCGATTCGCCGCCTTCATTCAGATAAGCCTCCGAGGCGGTGCTGCCATTGTGCGGGGAACCAAGCGTCACCACGGCAATCACCCGGCCGCCAAGATCGCCGCTGAACAGGGGCGACATGCGGCTTTGGTTCGCGTCCCGCTCCGCCTTGCTGCCCTCTTCGCACAGCTGCGTGAACAGCCGCGAGGTTGCGCCGCCAAAGCTGTGCCCCACCAGCGCGACAGGGTGTTCGGCGCTCCAATTTTTCACCATCGGTTTGCGGTATGTTTTGCCGTAGCGGTTATGCCCATGGGCCGCCGCGTGCGCTTCGCCGTAATCGACCTTTGACCCGGCCAGCTGCGCATAAAGCTCACACGCGCGGTCCCATGTGCTGGAAACCGGCCCCATAGAAACAGCATGCGCCTCATAGCCCCGTTGGTTCAGCTCCTTGCGCACACTGCCGGCCTGCATGCCCCAGTGCGGCATCAGCAGATCGATCCATGCCCCCTGCCCCCAGCCGCCCAATCCGTGCACAAACACGATGGGCGGGCAATCCTTTGTGATTGCCGGCTTTGCCGCCTGCCCGGCAACGGCGGCGCTGACAGCCAGAAGCATAGCCAAGCACAGCGCCATTGCCTTTTGAACGATTTTCTTGCGCATAAAAAGACCTCCCTCAAACGTTAAAAATACATACTATAGAATACCACGTTGAACACCGAATGTATGTGGATTATTCTACGAAAGCGCATAAAACTTCGCGAGGCTCGCGTAAATGCCCGCACAGGGGAGCTGATCGCGCAGCGTGGCGGTTTGCTTTTCGGCGTCGTCCTGGAAGCCGCCCACCCAGTCCTTCGAAATCACATTTTTGTTGTAGATGCCCAAAATGCCGTTCAGGCGGTTGTGCTCGTAGCCATAGTTGATCGCCGCCTCCATCTTTTGAATATAGCCCAGCGCGTCGCGGTCATATTCGTACAGATCGATGTAGCCCATGAGCAAAATCTCGCGGAACCACGGCAAATCCGTGAAGGTCATCACACCCGGCACGGCGCTTTGCCGCGGGAAAAACGCGTCGGCGCTGCGCCCCCAACGGATGGCGTCGTCCAAGTAGGCAGCCTCCCCCGTGACCCGGTACAGCGCGGCGGCGGAGCTGATGGGCGTACCCGAGTTGTACGACCAATTTGCGCCGTCACGCTTGTCAATGCCCGTGATTTGATTTTCTTCATCCTTGTGAAAGCGCATCAAATCCCAAAAAACGCCCCGGTCATTCTCCAGATAGCGCAGGAAGCGGTAGCTCTTTTGCGCATAGTCGAGGTACACGCTGCCCTTGCCGTTATCCGTAACCTGCGAAAGGTTTGTCAGGAACTGAATCGCCGGGCCGTTGGAGCAGGCATGCAGGGCTTCGCGGTTGTCCTTCCAATAAAAGCCGCCCAGCGGGCCGCCCGGCGCACGGCCAAACCGCGCGGTGAACATCGCCTCGTCCAGGTCAACCCAGCCCTCGGCGATGAGCATATCCGCAATCACAATCGCCCGCGACAGGTATTTTTTATCCTTTGTGATGCAATAAAGTTCTGTCAGATCACGCCCCACCCACATGTTGTCGTCATAAAAAACCTCGCCCTCGGTCACGTTGTTCCGGCGGAAATTCCACGTACCTGTATAGGCGCTGAAGCCGCCGCCCGGCGTTTTTCTGCCGTAAAAATCGAGGGTGTAAATCGCGCGGTCCGCGTCTTTCACACGCTTGGCGTCGAGCGCTGTGAGCTTTGTGTACATAGTGAGCAGCGCCGTGCCGTCCCAGCAGCCCGCGGGCGTGAACCGATTGCGGGTGTTGTTGTGCAGCATCCCGCTCCACTTGTCATAAAAATTCGCTTCCGTGCTGGCGGCAAGAATCCTCGCCCTGGCGGCATATTGCTCCGCCTTGTCCGTCATCGCGTAGGTGGCGTCCGGCTTTGCGGGCTGCAGCGAGCCCACGCAGGCAGCGCTCAGGATATACACAAGCACCGCCCGGAACAATCGCAGCGCATAAAAGAAAAAATTGAACATCGGTCTGCTCCTTCTTTTGTTTGTTTTGTCTAATTCAACTATACTCCTTTTTCCCGCGCGTGTCAAGAATATATCACAACGAAACACCCGAAAACGCTTGACAATTCACGCCGTGTGCAGTATAATAGCTTGGATGTAAACCAATCACAACATCATATGCTCGGGACGTGGCGAAGCTTGGTATCGCGCCTGGTTTGGGACCAGGATGCCGCAGGTTCAAATCCTGTCGTCCCGACCACGCGCCGAAAGAACAGGTTTGGGTTCTTTCGGCTTTTGTATTTTAGAAAGGGTGTGCCGAATGAAAAAAGCCGTTTCAATCACCAATCGCGGGTATCATCTGCTTTCCGTTGCAATTCTCTCTCTGCTGTCGTTTTACCCCATCATGATGGGGTTGCAAATGTTAACCGCATATGTCCGGAACGGGCATATCAACACGACGGACTATCCAAAATATATCATTCCCTATACACCGATTGCGCTTGCGTTGCTATTGTCTGTCGCCCTGCTGCCGTTGTTTGTCAAGTTCTGCAAAAGATTTGCATTGCCTGTTGTTTCGATTTTTGGCACAGGGCTGTTTCTTCTGTTTGAAACTTTATTCGAGCGGATCACCGTGTTTGACAGCAAAACAACAACAAACGTCGGCGAATGGCAAGCGTATCTTTGTTTTGTTACACCGGAAGCAATGCGTACGCAAATTGTTCAAACCACCCTTGGAAATGAGCTGATGGAGCGGTATAGTCCGGCGTTCAAGGTGCATTTTTACTTGATTTCCATTTTGATTGTTCTCGCCGTTCTGGGGGTCGTCTATACTTTTTTGAAGATGATCCGCGATAAAAACTATGACAAAAAAAGGCCGCTCATCGTTCAAGCCGTAACGGTCAGTATGTTTATCGGGCTTTGTATTTTTGCTTGCTTTACGGCGTTTTACCGGACCGGCGAACTTACCGTCTCTGCCGTTTCCGGCTGGTTGATGAGTATATTTTTTGTTGTGTTTGGGCTGACTGCCGGCGTCTATTCCGGCGGTCTGTTGTATTTCAAAAAGCCGGCGGTTTCCCGCTTCATTCCGGCGCTGATTGCCATTGCCACCACCCTTGTCATGTACATCGGAGAGCTTGTTTTGATGGGCGGCGTGTTGTTCAAATTTGGAACCGGATTTCTATTTGAGCCCCTTGGCGCTTGCCCATTTGCATTGATTGACATTTTAGTAATCATAGCGTCGGGAATCATCACATATTTCATTCTGTTTCTTATACGCAAAAAAAATCCACAAACAGCATCAGGCGGTGAAGCAATTGAAGCAGCAAGCTCTCTTTGATTCTCTGTGCCCAAACTTGATAAAAAACGAAACGGTAACCGGCCTCCTGCTCATGGGGTCCGTTGCCCATGGCACCGCCATGCCCGATTCCGATTTGGACATCCTAATTTTGGGCACAGACGAAAAATTTATTGCAAAAACCATCGATGGCATCCTTGTTGAGTATATTTATACCACGCCCCAAAAGGCACTGCAAAAACTGACGGACAGCGACATGGAGCTGTATCATTATTTGGGCAGCCGCATCGTGTATGATAAAGACGGCGAACTGGAAAACCTCATGTCCTTCGCTGCCGCAAAATACAGCAATTTTGTCGTGAGCCAAAAAACGAAAACGCAGATTTCTCACTGGCTGCTGAGCGTGAAACTCAAGCTGCTCGCTGCTTTTGCCGCAAACGATGCCGTTAAAATCAATTTCCTCACGGCCACGAATTCGTGGAAGATCATTGAGGCGCTCTGGGCTGTGAACGGCAAACCGGTTCCCCCTTCCGGGTCTGTGCTCCGGTTCATCGGCGAGCTGTCCATCGTTCCGTTTGACGATTGGTTTGCGCGTTTATTCACCGGCGATGATGCTGCAAAGGCAAATGATATGCTCCGGATGATCGACTGGGCGTTGCTGAAATTGGAGACTGCGCAATATTGACATCCGCCGCGCTTTTGTATATAATATAGAATGGCATCAGGGGAATCTCCCCTACTCTTTTTGCGTGGAGGAAACATTCTTGGATAATAACATCGCGCGTTTTTTTGATTCAATCAAGGGCAAGCGGGTTGCCTTTTGCGGGGTCGGCATCAGCAACACGCCCCTCGCGGCGCAGTTTGCTGCAAAGGGTGCGCAGGTGCTCGTCTGCGATCAACGGAGCCGGGAACAGCTTGGCCCGGTAGCTGCCGAACTCGAAGCCGCGGGCGCGCAGCTGCGCCTGGGCGAAACGTATCTGGACAACCTCGACGCCGATATCATCTTCCGCGCGCCGGGCATGTACTACCACCTGCCGGCGCTCAAGGCGTTCCGCGAGCAGGGCATCGCCGTCACCTCCGAGATGGAGGTGTTTGCGCAGCTGTGCCCCTGCCCCATCATCGCCGTCACCGGCTCGGACGGCAAGACGACCACCTCCACCCTCATCGCGAAGATGCTGGAGGCGCAGGGCAGGCGGGTGCATTTGGGCGGGAACATCGGCAGGGCGCTGCTGCCCATCATAGAAGAAATTGACCCCGGCGATGTTGCCGTGCTGGAGCTTTCCAGCTTTCAGTTGATCTCCATGCGCGCGGGCTTTGACATCGCCGTAGTCACCAACGTGACACCCAACCATTTGGATGTTCACGGCTGCATGGAGGAATATATCGAGGCAAAGGGCAATGTCTTCCGCCACCAGAACGCCTTTTCAAAAACGGTGCTGGGCTATGATAACGCCGTCACCCGCGGCTTTGCCGATGATGTGCGGGGCGAGCTGCGCTTTTTCAGCTATAAAGAAGAGATCCCGCGCGGCGCGTTTCTCCGGACGGACGGGATGCTTTGCGCTGCTTCGAAATCCGGCGTAACGCCAATCCTGCACAAGAGCGAAATCAAGCTCCCCGGCGAGCACAATGTGGAAAACTACCTCACCGCCATCGCCGCGCTCTATGATTTGGTGACGCCGCAGGCCATCATAGAGGTTGCGCGCACGTTCGGCGGCGTGGAGCACCGGATTGAGCTGGTCACGGAAACAAACGGCGTGCGCTGGTACAACGATTCCATCGCCACCAGCCCATCACGCACGCTCGCGGGGCTGAATTCGTTCGACCAAAAGCTCATTCTGCTGGCCGGGGGGTACGATAAGCACATCCCCTTTGAGCCCATGGCAGGCACGGTTGCGGAAAAAGTTCGCCTGCTCATATTGACCGGCCCCACCGCCGGGGCAATCGAAGCGGCGGTTGTGTCGCACCCAAAATATGACGCAAGCGCTTTGACCATCCTGCATGCCGCTGATTTGCCGGAGGCGGTTGCGCTTGCCCGGGAACACGCCGTACCCGGGGATGTGGTGATGCTCAGCCCTGCCTGCGCGAGCTTCGACGCCTACCCCAACTTTGAGGCAAGGGGCAGGCATTTTAAGGAGCTGGTTTTGTGAAAAAGAAGATTGTTTTCGCTTGTTCCGTGATTGCGGCACTGGCGGTTCTCGCATTCGGCTGCTGGATGTTCGTTTTTTCTCCGTTGGCCCTTTCCCGGATCAAATACATCAATGTTGAAGCAAGCGAGCTATCTAAAATTGTAATTCACCTGGATGGGTTCGGCGCCCAAGGGGACGCGATTTTAACGGAACGGGAAAGCATTGACAAAACCATAGAACGATTGGCCTCGTTTGAAGTGACCGATGCGATCTGGTCTCCCTCGCACAACGCCGGCGGAGAAATGGGGATGACAATCGCAATTGGTTTTTACCGCGGGGACGAACATGTTGGCGGCGTGTCGCTGAGCAAATTCCAGTACCGGATGTTGATTACGGAACAAAAACGATTGCTGTTTGCGGATATCCCGCCGAAATTTTTCCAGGAAATGCTTGACCTCTATCAAGCAAATGCGCCCGCATCAGCCGCCTGAACATAACAGACCCCCTTGAAACCATTCAGCTTCAAGGGGGTTCGATTTATTCTTTCATTACAGCCACCTCACCCAAAAGAACGGCAGCCCAAGCACCCAGCGCCATGCCTTGAGGAACCACAACCCAACAGCCTTAAAGAAATCCTTGGACGGAGACGAAGGCTCCACCACCCGCGGAACATAGACATGGGGCTCCGTCATCTCGCTGTACTGCGGGTATTCCTCCTCGTTGCCAAACACCGTCGGCGTCTCCGCTTTCTGCCACCATTCGTACCAGCCGGAGTAGCTGTGCTCCCATAAATGGGTCATATTATAGGTCAGCCAGGTCTGTTCGGGCAGCACACATGTGGAGGCGTCAACAAAGCGGTCCGGGGAAATGTGGTTGTGCCCGTCGGCTTTCTTCTGCTTATAGAAGAACAGGAACGGCTCGTCGAGATGCGCACCGGTTGCGCCGAAGCTTGCCCGGAAGGTCTCCACCGTGCCGTCGCTCTGCACGTTCACAGTCCTGCCCAGCGGCATGCTCGGCTTGCCGTAGCCCGCGCGCACGGAAACCTTGCAGTGCTTATCAGCCTCCAACAGGATGGAATCCGCCTGAGCAACCACTTCGTTGTGATAGCGGTCGATTGTTTCCACAAGGCGCGCATATTTGTCGTCGCCCTTGAGCAGGAACTTTTTCGCCTTCTCAAAAGCCGTCGCGGGTACATAGGTCCAATAGACCGGCGACATGAAAAACAGCGGGATCAGAATTTCATTGTATAGGCGCTTCTCCCATTGGTGCACACCAATTTCTGTGGCATTTGACAGAAGATCCAAAAGGCCTGACTCATATAGGATACGCAGCAGCGGCTGCAGCTCGATGGGCAAATTCAGGCTGCTGATGTCATAATTGGATTTACCCAGCGCCTCCGCACTGAAGGTTATTTTCCCCGTGGCAATCGCCTCGAACATGGAAATGCCATCGTGCAGCGAGATATTCATCACAACGCCGGCAATGTCGTCATAGCCGTACAGCTTCATATATGACAGCATGATGCCGCTGCCCGCGCTGGTGGCAATGAAATTGAGTTTATCCACGCCGCGCCTTTGTTTGAGCAGCTCGACAAATTCATGCAGCTTCACCGCGTTATCCATGGGGCTGAGACGGAAATCGAAGCCGAAATAAATGCGGTCGCCGTTGAGGTTCCAGTCGGCCATGGTGTGCGCGTCGCCGCTGATGTTATCTGCGATGCTCTCGCCGTTTTCGTCCATGGCGGATTCGCCGAACATGTAGAACAGCGCTTCCTTCACGATGTCGATCACACCGTTAAAATCAAGCTTACGCAAGGGTTCGAGCAGCTGAGGCAAATATCCCATCACAACGTCGCCCAGCGCCTCCGGGTCATAGATTACTTTCCGGTCAGGCCCAAACTCATCCTGATACAAGACGTGGGCGCCGCCCGCAATGGTGATGGTAGGGTACACGCTGACATCCGCCGTTCTGGGGTCCGCCGGGTTCTGCGCATATGCGGGGAGGATGGCCGCGCAAAACAATACGGCCGCCAGGAGAATGCTGAGAATACGTTTCATAAAAAGCTGCTTCCTTTCCAATATTTGTCTTATATTTGTTTTGCCGCACACAGGTTGCGACAATAACTTTACAAATTGTAACATAAATTGTCTAAAAAGTCAATACATTTGGAGATATAGGACAGCAATGGCATCCAAGAGCCGCAAAAACCGCCGGCAGGAACCCTCTCGCCGGCGCGCTCACTGTATTTATTTTAAGCTCTTATAGGCGATTGTAGTAATGCAATTACGCTGACCACCCCGGCGCTAGCGCCACCCCTCCAGCGGAGGGGAATGATCTGTAGCCGTCGGTTTCGTTTGTGTTTTTCGTGAACTTTGCGGGGGCGAACCAATTCCCCTCAGTGGAGGGGTGACCGCGAAGCGGACGGGGTGGTTTTGCGGAGCAACAAAAAATCAATACAACCATCTATAATAGCTTTTTTAAAATGACGCCTAACCATAAAACGGCGTGTCCCGAATCAGCTCGTCAATCCCTTCCAGCACATGCGCCGCCTGATCCATCCCGGCTTCATCCAGCTTCGATATTTCAAAAATGAGCTTTTCCAGCTTGATCAAGGCATCGTCCAGCACCGAAAGCGTCTGTTCGGCAGACTCCTGATAGCTCGTTTCGAACGCGATGTATTCCTGCATTTCCTCATATTTGTTCGCCGCCAGCAGCTCCTGCATCCTGCGCTTGCAGTCCTCTTCGTCAAACAGCTTCATTTTTGCCACAAGACCGTCCGTCATGCCAATGGAATGCTCCTCAAGGGCGGCGACGGGTGCGGTGAATTTGCTGTATGTGAGACCGGAATCGCCAAAACGCTCCACAATAATCGCCCGGGCAGCGCCTGAGCGCTTTGCAAACAGCACAAGCTTTGCGGCAACCGCGTGCAGTTTTTCGCGGAAAAACGGCGTGGATTCATTGTTCCGCAAATAGTCCAGCACCGCCTGCGCGCAGCGGCCCATCGGCGTCCTGAGGTCAGGCTTCACGGTTGGTTCTTCGGGTGGAGAAGACGGAGGAGGCGCGGGCTGTGCCGGGGGGGTGTTGTCCCACGGGATGGGTTCCGTTGCCGCGCCGGGCACAAACGCGCGTTTGATCTGCTCCACCATGCCCAACACGGGCGCAACAATCTGCTTCACGGATTCCGCCACGTTCGGAATATAAATTGGCGGGGGCGTTTGGTGCGGCGGCTGCGGAATATAGGCACGCGGCGGCTGGAAGCCCCCGCTTTTCAGCGGCCGCTTCTTCTTGTCCTTGAATGTCCCGATGGCGATATGGTAAATGTCCATGAACCAGCCAACGAAAAACCCGCCGCCGGAGAAAAAGTAGAGAACGCCTGTGCCGGTTTTCCCAACATAAAAGCGGTGCACGCCAAAAAAGCCAAAGAAGACGCACAGGGCAAGTGCTGCCCACTGGCTTTTTGGCGAAACAATTTCGCCCCTCATGGTCGTGGGGGAAGCGCCGCAATTGTAGCAAAATCGTTTGTTTCCGATTTCGGTGCCGCAATGGGGACAGAACATAAACATCTCCCTCTTGTAATCCGATGTTGGCCGGCTCTGCGCTTGCCTAGGCAAGTGATGATTACATGCATGTGCCACTGTAGGGGCGAACTGTGTTCGCCCGCAAACCCAAGAACATAAAGGTTTTTCTGTGGGCGAACACAGTTCGCCCCTGCAAAATGCGATTAAATCAGCGCTTGCCTACGCGTCCAGCAGCCCGGTGGCGTTGCCTTTTTCCAGGCGGGCAATGCGCTTTTCTCCTTCGCCGGCAAGCTCCCTGAACTGGCTGACGGTCTGCTTCATGCGGGGCAGCGCCTCCAGCTTATAGCGGCTGATGTCGTCGAGCGCAGTGATCACGTCACCGTAGGCGCGGGTGAGGGTTTCGACCGTAACGCCGGTTTCTATCGCGTTCTTGTGGATTTCTGCACCCTGCTGCTGCAGCATCTGCGCGGTGCCCGCGATGATATTGTTGGTTGTGGCGTTGAGCGCCTGGATTTTTTGCAGCACAATCTTTTGGTTATAGAGCGCGGCGGCGACCACCACGGCAATGCGCAGCGCGGAAACCGTCACGGTTTTTGCGCGTTCCACGCCGCGGATGAGCTCCCGGTTGTTGCGGCGGATGACCTCGATGGCAAGGGTGCCCTGCTGGTTCACCGCCACCATCTGCTGCATATCGAGCAGCCGCTGGCGCAGCGGGAAGAGGACCTCTTCGCGGACAAAGCGCACTTTTTCCGGGTCCTCGCCCTTCGCCTCTGCTTCATTTGCCAACAGCTCAAGCTCTTCGTCCATATACGCGCCCATGGCGATTTCCGATGTGAGGCGTTTTGTCAGTTCGCGCAGGGCGTGCTGCTCGAGCTCCAGGGTCGTGTTGTCGTTCTTGAGCTGCGTGCCGCCTTTGTCCAGGGACATAATGATGTCGTTGATCACGGTATCCGCCTTCTGGTAGCGTTCAAAATAATTGCGCACCGGATTGACGGCCTTGCCAAAGCGGCCTTTTTTTGAAAAGTTCACCAACGAAGGGTCAAGGTCCTTCACCTCGCGGCGCAAATCGGAGAGGGACTGGGAGACGACGCCGCCCTCATCGCCGCTCTTGGAAAGCGCGCCGAGCGGAACCTCCAGCAGCTGGTTTTTTTGTGCGGAGCGCTGAATTGCGGCCTGCCCAAAGCTCTCGATGGGCTTGAGCATTTCCCGCCGCTGGTCCAATGAGCCTGCGTCAATCGAGAGGATCGCCAGCGCGTTGGTCTTTGCCTGCGCCTGCAGCGCCTGCTCCTCTTCGGTCAGGGGTTTTGCTTCCTGCATGACTTCCTCAGCGATTTTCGCCACATTCGGCAGTTCCATTGAAAATTCCATGTGTGCACCTCTCTGTGTTCATTAATAAACAGCTGTTATATTCACATTGTTCGCCATCGTATTTGCAACTATGATTATAGCATGTTCGCACGGGAAAAACAAGAGGTTTTTTTCGGGTGCTATGAACCCCCGGCGGCGGGGTTCTTATCCTTGTGCGGAATTAAAATACTGCACCGTCACCGCATACCGATACAGAAAGCAAGCGAAACCTGTTGTTAACTCACTTCCTGATGTGCCATTTAACAGCGCTTCCAGTCCGTTTTTTTGAGAGGAGATACTCAAAACAGCCATCCCCCGGCCTGCGCCAAACGCGAGGCCGGGGGATTTTTTTAGCGCCCTTGATTTCTGTATCCCTTGATTAACTCGGATTGCAGGCACCCCCTGCAGGCACCCCCCTGTAGGCACCCCCTGTAGGGGCGGCTGTCCCCAGCCGCCCGCAGAAAACCCACTATGTTATTGCGTTTGCGGGACGCTGAGGACAGCGTCCCCTACAAAA
>JGI994J12354_10002113_pt1 | contig 19694 bp, 6 predicted proteins | sample IntmicLarv3ML3BL_FD_12354 | JGI IMG/M metagenome (IMG submission 12354)
TTTCTAAAGATTACGAGATTTCGACTAATTCAGAAGAAAGTCAAATATATATTGCTTTTTCGGCAGTTCTGTTGAATAGGTTGTTTCCATGCGTATAGGTTCTAACACCGACAAACGAACTGCTGGAACAAGTTTTGGGCGGCAGCTATATTGCATATGAAACCTTTCAAGAGACCTTGCCCGACATGGATATAGAGCAGGAATGGCAATGGTACACGCCGCATAAGGCGTGGTTTGCAAAAGGTCAGCACTGGTGGACGACGCCAAGGGGAACAAGGAAAGAGAAAAACCTATACTGGCTCCATGTTTTTGAGGGATTCTTCAGTGTGGCGGTTTGGTTTTTGGAAAAAAACCGCGCAGAAATTTTAAGAGCTGGTGTGAGCGAAAAAACAAAGCAGATTATTCATGATGCTGAGACAATGGGCAAAATGGCTACTTTCCCTGTGGTGCTCGACATAATTGCAGTTGAACCGCTTGCCGATGTCTGTGCGTTGATAGATTGTAAAAAAAGGTTGGAAAAGTAAAGATACTATACTTAATTTCGTTACAAGTCTATTATGAACCATGATCGAGTTTTTAGAGGTTGTCTTATGTTTTCTGACGTAACACCATTGATTGCCTCGGTTCTAAACGCAACTTTATTTTTCCGTTAATCACGTCAACCTGTCCGATAAATTTCTCTCCGTCTTTGTCCGGTAAATATATTTCAAATTCCGTCCACCCTTTTGGCGCGTTCCATTCTTGCAAACCTCCGACATGACTGTACATGATCCATTGATTTGTTTCGCTCCAAAGTGCAGGCATAAATATATTATCGCCGTCAACAAATATACGGTCTTGGTTATATAGGGAATATCGCCCGTTCGAAATATCAATCGTTGAAATGTGACCGCCGTCAAACTCGACTGAATATTGTTCCGAAGAATGAGTATGACGGATAATATTCAAACGGTTAAGATAATACCATGGAATGGTTTTCAAATAGAAATTGCTTCTAAAACCTTCTGTTTCGTTTTCGATCCAGTCAACATCTTTTTGGTTCATGTGTAAATCATAATCAAATGATTCGCCCCATGCCCTGTCATAAAGACAACCGGAAGAAGGTCGAATAAAAAACCCTTGCCACGGCGGAACTTTTGCCCTGTCTAACCTGCGAAGATTCCACATCGACCCTCCGCCGCATATAACATCAGGCGGATAAGCCAGCCGCTGAGCCTCGTCAAAGTTTAAATGATAAACCATAGGTATCATTCCGAGCAATTCGGCGTGAAACCATTCTTTAGTCACATCTATGCCCCGCAGATTGAGATAGCTGACAATCTTTTTCATCGACTCAAAATCGTCTTCGTGTGTTATGCCGTGATAAGGGTTGTCATATGGTTCAAATACATCAATATGCAATGTTCCTGCCTCTTCTAAAAGCAATAATTCAATAAGCTCGTCTAACCGTTTTTGGGCATAGCCTGATTGCCATTCTCTTGTTTTTGAAACTAAATACGCCTGTTCGCCGCCCCAAAGACTGCCTTTGCGTAAGCTGCCGTCATTTTCACGAACAAGCAAATCCTTTTCCGAATATTCATGCCAAAGCGGGCTGTTTTCATAGGCATCACACATATTGACATGAACACTTACAACACAGTTGTAAGCTTTAGCTTGTTGGCACAGCCACAAAAAACTGTCTCGTGTTGTTTTATCGCAATTTCTTTTAAGCCGCTCGTTAAATTCCCGCCAATCGGGATATTTAGAATCATGTCCTTCGTGCTGCCACCCGACAAGGTATACAATCAGCTTCATGCCAAGCGACATATTGTATATACCCTTGATGATTTCAAGGGCTTCTTCAAACGTCGTCGGCGTTTCGCCTGATTTTGATGCGCAAAATATTTTATAGACGAATGACTGATGATAGTCATAACGATATTTAAGCATCTTTTTACCCTCTCTATCTGTTGACTATTATGAGCAATGACCCGAGTTTGAATAACATTGACAAGCTTTTTTCACATATCAAGTCTGTGTTTGAACTCGCTTGGGGAACAGCCTGCATAGCGTCTGAACACTCTTGCAAAGTTCTTTTCACTTGTAAAGCACAGCATATCAGCGATTTGCGTAAAATTGAAGCAATTCTCTTTTATCAATTTTTGCGCCTCAACAATTTTCAAAAGGTTATACTGTTCAATAACTCCGCGCTCGCAAAATTGCTTAAATTTGGATGATATGATTGGCTTGCTGTATAAAAATTCATTGCAAATGTCTGTTAATGAAACATTATTATATATATTGTTTTCTAAAAATATAGCAATGCTTTTAGCGAGATTTTCAGTTCCTCTGATCTTTTCGACTGTTGTATCATCCGGCAAATTATATTCGCGCGCAATGCTGAGAGTTATGAACTCAAGACAGAGCTGTATATATTGCTGCCAGTACGGTTTTACGGTGTCCTTAACGGTTGCGATAGAAAACGAAATGTTGTTGGGGTAATCGTTTACGCCGTCATGAAGCGAGTTTAACGCTTCGTCAAAAGCCTGCGACACGAATTTTTTCGCCATGGTCGGCAATTTGAGCTTTTTTCCCGCCAATGAATCCAAAACCGATGATTTGGCGGCGAAATCGAATTTATAAGACACATCTGCGGCTCCTGAAACTATTGAATAGGGCGCATGAGGTTCGATATAAAGAACGTCGTCTTTATAAAGTTTGAAAATTGTGTCACGGTATTCGATGTCGAGTCTTCCTGATTCAACGTAATAAAAACTCCAAAATTCGTGGAACATCGTATAGCCGTGAAGCTTTAAATCCAATTCATATTTGCGCGGAACAGTCTTTGTCATGTAAGCAACGGAAGTTATGCTTAAATAGCTGATCATATTTATGCCGATGTTTTCGTTTTCCATCTGTTGCCACCTCGGTCTAATACTTTATGGGGCTAATTATTTACTAAATGGGATTTACAAGTTTTACTAACTATTTTAAAATAATTTATGAAATAAATCAAGATGAAAAAATATAAATATTTCAGGAGGATAAAAAAATGTCAGGAAAATCGACGAACAGAGTGCTTTCATTTATAATGGCGATTGTTATGGTGTTTGGCATTATACAATGGCAGGTAAATTTAAAATCAGCTCAGGCAGGCGGAAGCGTTTTGCCGTATAATGAGGGCGTTTTTCCCGATTATTCCAAATGGGACGGAAATGACGAATTTAGCCACAGTATGCTGTATATCGGAATGGGATTTCATAACAAGGATGCAATTCCTTGGCGTGTTTTGGAAATAAATGAAGCTGACGGTCATAAGGAAGCGCTTGTTATGAGCGACATTCTGTTTCCGGAGCAGAGAAACGGCGGAAACGATTCGTGGGGGGCGTTAGGCTCGGGTTGGGAATCTTCCAATCTCCGTGATTACTTCGCAAAACAGTTCAACGCCGCGGGAAATCAATCAAATATAGAATTTGAAATGCCGAACGCCGCTAAAGCCTTGTTTAAACAAACAGAAACTGAACCGGACGTTAAGGATTACATATTTTTTCTGTCTAAAGAAGAAGCGTCAGAGTATGTTCCCGAAGCAGACGGAATGTCTTTGATTCAAAGAACGACAATGTTTAACGTCGCCGTTATGGATTGGTGGACGCGAACACCCGTAGAATATAACAACAACGCCGTGTACACATTTTCACCCTATTATTCTCCTTATCTGAGGGATAACAGGCTTAAAACAAACGGGCAGGATTCCGTAAAGTCACGCCCTGCCGCGAGGTTAGATCTCACAAATATAGTTTTTAATTATAAAATAGTCGATGCTCCGTCGGCAAGCGACGAAATGACCGTGCCTGCGGGAAATTGGGACACGCGGCAGAGTTATTATGCAAGCGGCGATTATAACGGTATATATTATAATTTATATATGCCCGCGATCGTTGACGAAAGCCTGACGATAAACGGCTTGAGGCTGGACGGCAATGAAATAGGCACAACAACGGAAATTAATTCCGACGGCGAAGACTTAAACCTGACGATAGGCGGAACGAACGCGCCGTCAGGGTCATATTTAGCTTATAAAATCGTTGACGAAGACGGTTTGATTGTCGCGAACGGCAAAAGCACGGACAACAGTTCATTAACGGCAGAGACGAACGGTTTGTCGGACGGATTTTATAATGTCTTCGTTTGGTCAGAATGGAGCGGGTCAATTACAGTCAGCGGCTGGGTTTATTATTACGCGATAACCGCGACCGTTCCCGAAAATTTTGAAATAAAAATCGGAAACCCTCCTGAGGGGATTTATTCCGTAACGGTCGGTTCTTCTGTCGGGGGAAGATCAACGGCAAAACCGTCGAAGAGACTGAGTGCGGGCGACATCGTCACGCTTGCGGCTGTTTCCGATTCAAATTATGAATTTGTCAAATGGAATATAGGCGAAGTTGTTTGGACAGAAGGAAACGAAACGACAGCGGTCGCTAAGTTCGTTATGCCGGAAGGAAACATAATCGTTACACCGGAGTTTAAAGCCAAAGCGGTACAGGCAACATATGGCATAACCGTGAACATTGCAGAGGGAGGAACGGCAAACGCTTCTAAATTGGCGGAAATTGCCGCAGGCGAATCTGTAACAATCACAGCTTCGCCTGAGCAGGATTATAGTTTTGCGAACTGGAACATTTCGCCTGAGGTTACATTTACGTCAGGGAATATTAATTCTTCATCTGCGACGTTTTTGATGCCTGAAGGAAATGTTTCAATAACTCCCGTGTTTCAAAGCACGGCGGTTGCAACATATGCAATAACAATAAACAATCCGAACGGCGGAACGGCAAATGCTTCGAAAACAACAGGAATTACAACGGGAGAAACCATAAACATCACCGCTTTACCGAAAGAAGATTACACTTTCGTAAGATGGAGCATTGTGCCGAACGTTACATACACCTCGGGCAGCCAAACATCAGCTTCGGCGGCGTTTGCAATGCCGTCTTCAAACATTACAGTTACACCCGTGTTTAAGTCCGACAATCCTATTGAAAAACCTGATGTAATGCCGAACGACGGCGTGTTTCCTTCTTACGCTAAATGGAACAGCGGCGGCGTTTTCAGCCGAAGCCTGATTTATATGGGAATGGCGGTAAGCGAATCGGAAGCGATAGCGTGGCGTGTTTTGGAAATCAACGAAACGGACGGAGGCAAAGAAGCGTTAGTATTAAGCGATTTGCAATTTTCACAGCCTAACAACAATGGAGACAGCAGCTGGGGTGAGCTTGACTCGGTTTGGAGCAATTCAAATCAAAGGAGGTATTTTGCGAATCTTTTTAACGGTTCAGGTTCTCATTCCAACCATTTCTTTGACTTGCCGTCAAACGCGAAGCCTTTATTTAAAGAAACCGAAACAGAACCCGAAGTGTTCGATTATCTGTTTTTCCTTTCGTTAGATGAAGTTACAAATTATGTTCCAGATTTGGACGGAATGTCTTTAATGCAAGGAGCATACAGCTCAGGTGTTTTGGACAAAGAATGGTGGACGCGAACAACAATCGAAGACGACAGCGACAATGCATATGCAATATCTTCAAAATTCGGAAACAACCCAAGAACAAACAGACCTAAGACAACAGGCGACGGCTCGGTCAACGCTCGCCCTGCCGCGAAGATAGGCTTGGCAAACATTGTTTTCAATTATAAGGTCGTCGAAGCCCCGTCAAACAGCAATGAAATGGCAGTGCCGTCGGGATATGGCGGAAACGCCCGCAAATATTATCCGAGCGGCAGCTATAACGGAATCAATTATGATTTCTATATGCCTGTTATTATTGACGAATCAAAGAAAATTTCGGATATACAGGCGAACGGTAATGATATTGACGCCCCGATAACGATGAAAAGTGACGCTTCGTTGAATTTGACGGCGGCGAGCAGTGACGCCCCCGACTCGGCTTATCTTGCGTATAAAATCGTTGATGAAAACGGCAACATCGCCGCCAACGGCAAGGGAGACAGTTCGTTGCTGACAATTGACGCGCAAAATGTGGATGACGGAACTTATAATGCTTATGTGTGGTTTGAATGGCAGGAAGTTGTATTGGTCAGCGGCTGGGTGAACTATTTCGCGGTTTCGGCGACCGTGCCTGAAGCCTTTGAACTGACCGTCGGAAACGCATTGCCTTTGCCGAACACGAAATTTGATGCTTCTGACATGAAACTGACGGATTTCTTCGTCGGTCAGAAATATTCGACAATGGAAAATGACTGGAACGATATTACGGCAGCTGACGTAACAAGAGGGTATATTGAGTTTGATGAATATGATGATTTGAATTTGGATTACGGCATAAGGGTTCAGACTATAGCGAACGCTGATGAAATTAGCGAGGGTTATGAAAACTCGAAAATTAAAATAATTAATTTAAGCAGGTTTGATGAACCCGCCGGTTTGATTGCCGTTCCGCTTTCGGGAGCAGGACAGACGAATGGAAGAATTGCGGGTGTCAATTCCGGTATGGAATATAAACCCATAGATTCAGGTAATTATGTGCCAAGCCCCGAAGATGAGATTGTCGGCTTGGCGGCGGGGTCTTATCTCGTGAGATATAAAGGAGAGGGGCACACGCTTGCAAGTTTTCCCGTAACAAAAACAATCAGATTTTCGGCACCTGTCCCCTCTGCTGTGTTTACTGCGCAGAACATGAAGCTTTCTAACCTCAAAACCAACATGGTTTACAAAATTGGGGGTGCAGAAACCGACGGCGGCGGGTGGGTTCCCGCGACAAGCGTCAATATTACTCTTCAAGACAGTGATTTTGAAAACGCGTCACCGCTTGTTATTTATGTTAAGGAATTAGGCGAACCCGGCATATCAAAAGAGGATTCGGAAGCACAAGTTATAAACCTTACAAGAAATTCGGCATTGGTTACGGGTGTGACGCGCAAAAACCTTTCTGAAGAAGACGGCACGGACGGTGAGCTTTACGGCTTGCTTGACGGCATGGAGTATAGAAACGGTTCTGCGGGTGCGTTCTCTTCCGATTTCGGCAGCAACGGAACAAAGACGGGGCTTTTCGGCGGAACATATTATATACGTTATAAAGGAGAAGCTCTCACTCTTCCCGGCGCTTCTGCAGTATTGATTATAGAATATAAAAACACAAGACCGACGACCATTTTCGACGCGTATACGCGCATTTTGACAGGCGTGACAAATGAAATGGAATATACGATTAACGGCGGATATTCGTGGACAAGAGGCGATGGAAATCCGATTGACTTTACCGAAACAACATTGATGGTTCATCACAACATTTTGGTAAGACGCTTGAAGGTCGAAGAAACAGACATACCGATGATTCAGACGATTGAGCTTAGCAAACACGCAACGCCGACTGCGATAACGCATACAGACATAAACGGCGCAGCAAAAGGTGTAATATCGGGTGTAAATTCTTCTATGGAGGTTAAATATCCGGGTGCCTTGACTTATCAAAACATTGTGGACACAACGCTGACAAACCTTGAAGCAGGGACATATTTTGTTCGCGTAAGAGGTTTTAGTAACAATGACATTCATACATTGGCAAGTGATGAAGTTGTTATCAGAATAATAGATACGACAATTGCAAATGCGGCTGTTGAAAATTTAGACAGACGCGCTGTAACAGATCTTTATGCAATGAAAGGCGATGGTTCACCGCTTCCTGCGATTACGAGACTTTCGGACGGGGTTGGAAAGGGCAATGCCGTTACGGTTTATGGTGCTTTTCTTGCGGGTCATCGTCCGCTGGTTCAATTGAGTGACGGAAAAGGTTTTGAATTGGAAATTATGCCGATTCAGGTAGACCCTTACGGGCAATATCTGCGTTTTATTTGGCCTGATGACTTGGCTGCGGGTGTATACATCGTGAAAGCTTCTAACGATAACGGCTTAAACTGGAGTGTTCAGGAGGGTTATCTGAACAGACCCGATGCTTCATGGGTCAGTGACCCGGGCGCGTATACCGGAATGGAAATAAACCTTTTCGGGCGCAATCTTGACGCGCGGCAGTATGACAAGTCTATTGAAAACAGCGAATCGCCGACGATGGTTCGCGTTGTAAGAATAGACTCGCCGAACAGTTCTTCGGGAACGCTTATACAGACGGTCAAGCCGCATATAGTGACACCTTACCGCTTGGCGTTTAACGCTCCTCCTATGGAAAAGGATAAGCTCTATGTCGTTCAGGTTTGTGTAAGTTCAGCAGGAATCGGCGGCGAATGGGTGACGGCAATGAAATATCCCGACGCGGTTGAGCGGCTTGTTCTTACGGGAACAGAGCTGCCCATCTATGACATTTACCCCGACAGACCCGACCCGAACCGCACGGTGAGAAGCATGAACGTTTCGTGGGCGGGAATATTCAACTGGGATAAGGTTTTTGACGTTACGAAAGAACCCTATAACCTTGATGTAAACGAAACATCGAAATGGGAAAATGCTGTTGAAACAAGAGACACAATACAGCTGGCGATTGACGATGCGGCGGCGTATACAGACCCGGCAACCGGCAAAAAAGGCGGCGTAGTTTATCTTCCGGCGGGTACTTACAATATTATCGGAAGCAGCAGCAGGCGAAGCGGTCTTTATTTGCCCGACTATGTAATTCTTCAGGGCGCGGGAAAAGACGCAAACGATGAATATTTGACGGTCATAGATTTCGATTTGGACGAGTTTATTGTTCGAGGCGATTTTATAAGCGTAGTTAAAACCAAAAGCGGAAGCCGCGGTTATCAGGGCATTTTAGGAATAAAATCAGTAATCGGAACGAATGCGGTGGGTGCTGTGATTACGAAACTTCCTTCAAAAGCGGAAGAGGATATTTATTACGGCATGAAAATGTATTTCGCCGAATTAGGCTATCCCGGTTATGGTGCTTCTCATATGTTCTTATATGACTGCAACATTGACCACGGCATTTTGACACGCCGCCACAGAGGAATGAGTTTGACAGGAAGCAAAATTCTTGTCGCGGAAAACACGACCAGAACAGGGTTGATGCCCATGCAGTATGAAAAAAGCGGAGAATATTTCATTTACAGAAACAACGTCATCAGATTCGGCGACGGAAACTATAATGTTTTTGTCGATTATCAAACCGTCATGGACAACGACATTGAAGCCGAAGTCACGCTTAACGCCTATGCCCCCGACGGAAACCCTGAAGGCACCATCTATGTAACAGAGGACGTTCACGGCATATTTATCTACGGAAACAAATATCATTGCGCCTATGTCGCCAACAACCGAATCGCCAACATGGCTTCTTACAGATATGGTGCGTCAGAGGGCATAGGAATCGACGCGGTTTACGGATTCGCAATGTCTGAAACGATAACAAAGGCAGGAGCTACAACCTTGACGTTCGCCGAAAATTATACAGCGCCCGGTGTAAACTGGAACGACGACATTTATAGCATAATGATAACCGAGGGAACGGGAATCGGGCAGATGAGAATGGTTAAGAGCATCAGTTTCCCGTACGGTCCGAGAATGGAACAGGATGTTGTCATCGACAAGCCGTGGGATGTCATTCCCGACCACACGAGCAAAATTTCTGTCGGTCAGGCGCACATAGGAAACATTATCGAAAAGAATAATATCGGTCCTACATATGACTGCGGCGTTCAGCTTTACAGAGGGTGCTGGGATAATATCGTCAGTGACAACTATTTGCATCAGACGAAAGGTATTATTATCGAAGGAACGAACAACACGTCAATGAGCGGGCGCGCTTCAACCTTGATTGAAATGTCGTTCCACAATCAAGTCAGGAATAATGAATGTATCGAATTTACGCCGAGGCTGGCTAAGGACGTTGTTATTCAAGAAACAGGCGTTGAGTTTGACTCATATGTAAGACCGTGGGGACCTCAGCTCTTCGGAAACGAGTTTAGAAACAACTTAGTTGATAAGACCGACAAGGAATCGGATTATTCCAATATGCTTCTGTATGAAACAGTAGAGAATTTTTGGTGGATTTCTGATGGTTTTATGGTGGATGTGTGGCCGAGAGGCGAAATGGGGAACAATACAGGCTTCATGGTGTTTTCTTATGGTGAAGGCGTATATGAAGAGCAGGGCAGAATCGGCAGAAGAATCGTCGGCTCGCTTTATGAAGACAGCGTAGCTAAAGAGGTTTGGGGATATAAAACAAACTGGACGACAGGTGTGGCAGAACCTCGTGACGGCGTGGCGTTTAGAATCACACCCGCCAGCGGATATGGTGTGCTTGTTAAGAATATGCAAAAAGACGACAAGACAAAAACCTTAATCGACGACGGCGGAATTAACACATTTGTATGGCAGGACGACCAAAAAGGAATAGTCAAGACGGCAAACGCCGGTTTTTGGAACGAAGCCAACTGGTCGGCTGTCGCATTATCGGGCGGCGGTCAGGGGCAAAATGCCGTGGCGATCGGTGCGGAATTTGATTCGTTGTGGACGACAACCGAAACGGGAGGAAAAGCCGAGCTTGTCATAGACACATTGATGCGCGACTTATACATAAACGACACAAAAGACGGTGAACCCGTTCGCATAAACACCCACAACCCTTATAGGGTTATTGACAAAATAGAAATTGAAGCCGTTGCTGTTTCGGGAACATTCAAGCTGTATGCGGCGGCGGTAAATGGCGGCGGAAAGAGCGAGGAAACAGGCGATGTCTATGACCTCGGCTTTAATTGGGGAGAGCCTGTTTTGACGATTGAAGACGTTGAATTGTCCGATTTGGAGGGCTTGGTTTATTTAGACGACGTTTTCGCGGAAGGAAGATATTTTAAACTTGAATTTGCAGACATAAGCGGAAATGTTTCGATTAAAAATGTCAACCTGTTTCCTTATGAGGAATCTATGCCGAGCTACAGAAATTACGACCCTTGGTGGGAAAATTTGGGTCCTCCTTCCGAACCGAGAAACGTAAGGGCGGCGGCGACCAACGAAACGGTTACGCTGACATGGGTTGCACCCCTTTCTCTTCACGGAAGCAATATTGAGGGTTATAAAATTCACGTTATCGGCGGAAGCGACGAATATGCGGGCGGAAAAGAAATAGTTATTGACAGCCCCGATGTTTTTTCAAAGGCGATTACAGGATTGGAAAACGATGTTGAATATATGTTTAAGGTTTGTGCGCAGAATGAAAAGGGCTATGGCGATTATTCCGCGCCGATAGCGGCTGTTCCGACGAACAATGTGTTTAAAGTGTTTGCGACGGCAACGCCGGGCGGCGTTATAGATTCTGAAGCCGAAGATGTTGTTCCGGGCGAGAAAGCATATTTCAAACTTGTTCCCGACCTCGGAATGAGAATTGCCGACAATCCGACGGTTGTCGGAACGGATAACGGCGTTGCTGTTCAGCTTATCAGCGGTGCGGGAATAAATATGTATGAGTTTACAATGCCTGCGTTTAATGTCACAATATCATGCAAGTTTGAAAAAGCACCTGTTGTGGATAATGCACTGCAAATCGGGGTTTCTAAAACATGGCTCGACTATTATGACAGTGACGGGAATTTTATATCGGACGATGACGTAAATGTTATTGCCAACCCATTTGACAACCAGCTCGGCGAAACATGGTGGGATCATAAGGTTATCCATCTGTACCACGAAACGAACAACCCGAATTGGAACTGGATGCCCCAAGGAGGTGTCTTATACTTTGAGTTTGACAACACCTATGATATATCGGAAATATTCTTGAAACAGCTGTATCTTTCGGAAAACGAAGTCAGGTTTGAAACCTCGCTTGACGGCGAAAACTGGCAATATCTGTTAGTTGAAGACAGATATAACACAAACTGGCAGATTTCGCGCACTTACAAGCTTGACCCGCCGATTAAAGCAAATTATATGCGAATGATTGTGCCCGGAAGTGTTTCGGTTTCATTCCCTTACGGCGTGAGAATTTCAGGCACAGTCACAGCAGGAGAAGTGACCGTCGGAAACGCGGTTCTTCACACCGTCAACGACGGCGGCGTGATTGTGTCTACAACCGACGTTGCTGACAAAGTAAACGATTTCGGCGGGCTGACGAACGGGTTTGATTATCTGACAAACGCTTCGGCTGAAAAGCTTTATATTGAAATTGACCTTGACACAGAAACTGCTTTAGAGATAACTGAAATAAAATTCGGGAAGCTTGATTTGCTTAACAACGAGCTTATCATGTGGGTTTCGGAAACAGGTGAAGAAGGAAGCTGGGTTGAAATAGGAAGAATTGACACGGAAGAAACAGACGGCGGCGAATTTGGTTTTGACCCGAGTGTTGCCTATGCCGCGGCGAAGCATTTAAGAATTGAGATTCCGAAGCATACTAACGTCAATATTCAGAACGGAATTTCCATATCTGTCGTTCCTATCGTTGAAGATGAAATTGTTGGAATTGGAATATTTATGAGCAGCGGTGACATGGACGCGCTTGAAGTATACCGCGAGTCGCCGACAACCATAATTGCCAAGGTCGGAACAGTTTATGGCGACAACAGCGAACTTAATAAGGCGGTGACATGGTCGATAATCGGTCCTGATACATTGCGCCAAGACACAAAAATCACGGAGATAGACAATGAAACCGACCGTGTTGTTTTAACTGCAGCACGACATGAAAAAGAGCAATGGCTGACACTGAGGGCAACTTCGGTTGAAAACCCGAGTGTGTTTACCGACGTTCAGGTTGAAATAGCCGATTATTTGCAGGAAAAAGAAATAAGCACGGTTCAAATTTCGGGTGGGATGATAAGCGTCAGCAAAAACAACGCCTATATGGATGATTTGATTACGGTGACGATTACACCAAACAGCGGGTATGTGATTTCGGGAACGCCGAGGGTTTCGGTTTCGACTGTCGGTGTGGCACATGTCGAAAACACCACCTATACTTTTGTAATGCCGGATGAAAACATAACCGTTTCTTGTGATTTTACCGATGCAGACGCAAGTTTTACCGTTAATTTCGTCACTAACGGCGGCAGCGCGGTCACGCCTGTGACGGTTAAAGCGAGCGAGGGCGGGTTTATAAACAAAAAGGATGCTGTTTCGGTTAGAAGCGGACATGTTTTGACGGGGTGGTATGAAGATTCTAACCTGACAAAACGATGGAATTTCGCGACTGACGGTGTTTCAAGAAACGGAATGACACTTTACGCAAAATGGATAGTTGAAAAAGAAGACAGCTTTATACCGAGACCGTTAGCGGAAGCTACACAGTTAAAAAAGACGGAAAAATCGGTAGCTGATTCAAACTACGGTTATGAAATAAAGATGAAAAACAGTCTTGAGGTCAGCGCGATAGGCTATCCTGTTACACCTATAACGAGAGATCACACGGTTTATATTTATGACATTACGAGCTTGAACGTTTCTGACAGCTATCAGCAAAGATATAATCTCACCAACGGCAGAGCTTATAAACTTAAAGATTATGAAGCCGGTCTTATGGTCGCTAAGGCAACGTTCACGCCCTCTCATGAAACGAAAGACGGCTATTACTGTCAAAAACTCGACAAGCCTGTAATATTGCAAACAGGCAGAAACTATGTTGTTTTTTCTACCGAATATAAGGATGATATTGTAACCTCCTATTTCGGCTTAGACGAAAATACTCTGTACAAGCGTGACACGGCACAATTATGGCCGCAGGGAATGAGCAACAGAATTTCATGGAGCAGCGATTGCATACCGCTTGTTTCGACAGCCATAACATGGATGGACGGAGACGAGCAATGGCTGGAAACGGGGGGCGCTTCTGTCGGTCAAACTTTCTGGTATCAGGATTTGGGACCCGACGGGGAAAACTTTAATAACAGCGGTGACGTGATAATCGTGCCGGAAGAGTTCTATACAGTCAGGTTTGATTTAAACGGCGGTGTCAGCAACGCCGCGAACCTTACCCAAACGGTGAAAGGCGGAACATTCGCGGTTGAACCGTTGCGTCCGTCAAAAGACGGGTTTGTGTTTGCGGGCTGGTCGTTAACAGACGGCGGAAGAACTGTTGATGTTACTAAATACGTAGTTAACGGTGACACGACATTCCATGCAAGCTGGCTTGACGAAAAGCTGTTCAGCATTATCCGCATAGAAATCAACAATCCGCCGATTAAAACATCCTACAGAGTCGGCGAAAGATTCGACCCGAGCGGAATGACGATTCTTGTCCATTATTCGACAGGTGTTTATCCCGATGAAATACCGGTCACAAGAGACATGATAACAGGTGACAGAGTGGTGACCGTGCACTACGCAGGGAACACAGCCGCCTATCTGCCCGAGTGGAAAGAACGCTCGAGCTCAAAACAAACGGAAGAACCTGCCGCAGTGGAAGTGCTTGCTCTTGCCGCCACTGCAACACCCAAAACACCCGACACATCCGATTTGACAATAACCGCGCCGAGAGGAAATGAACCGACAACAGTAATCATCGATGGCAAAGAAGTAACAATTCCACCGGGAATGACACTAATATTCGACCTCGACGAAGATGGAATACCGCTTTCGACCTTTAACATCGTATGGGAAAACCCGTTAAAAGATGTAAGTGAAGACGACTGGTTCTATGAATTTATTAAATATGTCTACACTCACGGCTATATGAGCGGCACGGCGGAAGATGTGTTCTCGCCCGATTTGGAAACCACACGCGGAATGATTGTCACAATCCTTTACAACATTATGGGACGGCCTGATGTTTCTGAGATTGATAATGTGTTTGATGATGTTAATATTGATTCGTGGTATGCTGATGCCGTTAAATGGGCGTATTTCAACGGTATAATCAAGGGTTATGGCGATGGAAACTTCGGACCCGAAAACGAAGTTACAAGACAAGATTTGATTACAATATTAGTTAACTATGCGAATTTTATCGGCATGGAGTTTATGGCAGCACGAGATTATCAAGGGTTTGCGGATGATGGCGAAATAGCGGATTATGCAAAAGAGCCGGTTGAATTGTTTTTCACAGCCGGTATTATCAACGGCTATCCCGATGGTGAGTTTAAACCTCAAGGCTCGGCGACACGAGCCGAAACAGCGGCGATTCTTTACAAATTATTAGGTAAGCGATGATTAATGTAACCTTGCGAAAAACTTACGAAAGCAAAACATTCGCTCCAAGCTATTTTTCTACGAAAAATAGCACTTCCGCTCATAAGCTTTCGCCGCTACCGCTAAATTTTTCGCAAGCTTTTGAATTAATCATCGCTTATTTAGGTAATTTTGTTACAAGATTAATGATGTTGTGGGTATGGGTTGCAACCATGAGTTGCTTTAGCTGGCTCACTGTTTCAAGAAATTCGCAATCATCTACTACAAATTATTAAAAGGAGGGGGAATTTGATGAAAAGAAAAATCAAAGTCGCGGCTGTTCAAATGGAACACGAAAACGGCAATAAAGCAGCGAATCTGAGAAAAATAGAGCAAATTACCGAAAAAGCGGCAGAGGAAAGTGTGGAAATAATATGCTTTCCGGAGGGTTGTGTCACAGGATATTGGTTTTGGCGGAAGCTGAGCGAAGAACAGTTGCTGAATTTGGCTGAACCCGCCTTTACGGGTTCTTCGTCCATATTTTTAATGAACCTTTCTAAAAAACATAACATAACAGTCGGCGCAGGATTAATCGAAAATGATAACGGAACAATGTATAATACATATATAATCGCCATGCCTAACGGGGAATTTAAAAAGCACAGAAAACTTCACGCGTTTGAAAGCGACTATATATCAGAGGGAGATTCACTGACCATATTTGACACCCCACATGGTGTGAGGGTCGGTGTGTTGACCTGTTATGACAACAACATAATTGAAAACGTCAGATTGACCGTATTGCAAGGCGCGGAAATAATTCTCGCGCCGCACCAGACAGGCGGTTGCCGTTCGAACGACCCAAACATTATGGGTATAATTGATATGAAATTATGGGAAGCGCGGAAAACGAACCCCAAAGCTGTTGAAGACGAGTTTTGCGGTCCGAAAGGGCGTGAATGGCTCATGCGTTGGTTGCCGAGCAGAGCGCATGACAGCGGGGTTTTCTATGTTTTCAGCAACGGAGTGGGGCGCGATGATGACGAAGTAAGAACGGGAAACGCGATGATTATTGACCCGTACGGCAGGATTTTGACCGAAACATGGGTGGCTGATGACATGACGGTTGCAGCCGAACTTGACTTAGACTTGATTGAAAACAGCACGGGTCAGCGTTGGATAAAAACACGCAGACCTGAGCTGTATGGTTCTTTATCGGAAAATACGGGAAAGGAAATGAGCACGCGTGAAATGAGATTTGACGGTAAAGGTGCGTGACAGTTTTATAGAAGAATGCTTTGAATTGAAAACAGTGCCGAAATGTTCGGCTTGTAATATTTGATACTATTCGGGGCGGTCGGTTTACTATTTGGGGTTTACAATTTTATTGCTTTAATCTATGATAAAATGGTTGCTATCTAAAAATAAAAATAAATTAAAGGAGGATTCAAATGTTTCAACAGGTTTTAAAACGAATGCTGTCTTTTGCAATGGCAGCGGCAATGACCGCCGGATTAATACACTTCATCGGCGGAGGGAAAACGGTGTTTGCCGAAGATGCTTCGCCATACGCTGTGCCGCACAACGTAGGTGTGTTTAAAAACGGAACATGGAATGATGGCGAGCTTGACCACAGCCTGGTTTATTTCGGAATGGCGGAAAATTTAACAGGAATGATGGCGACGGCTTGGAGGCTTTTAGAAATCAGAGAAGATGTCGGCGGCGCACAGGAAGCCCTTGTTTTAAGTGATGCAAGAATTGATGTGCTGAAAGATTTCGGCAATAATGAGCTTGATTGGGGCAACGGATTGTCGTGGGAAGATTCTAACCTGAGAAATCTTTTCGGTCAGTGGTACGACTACGGTGATGATGTGTACGGTTACAGCAGATTTCATATGACTCCGGAAATTAAATCATTAGTCAAAACGACAGAAACAGACCCGGGGGTTTTTGACAATTTCTTCTTTCTTTCATATGGTGAAGCGGTTAATTATGACGGAACAATAACCCCGTCAATTACCCTTCCGACTCAGGACGGAAAACCGTTTTGGACACGCACAGAAGCTGACGCGGGAAATGTCTATTCTTTTTCACCGCTGTTTGACAACACAAACAGGGTTTCTTTAAAGACAAGCACACAAAGCCAAACGGGGGCGCGTCCCGCCGCGGTTTTAGACTTGTCAGACATAGTTTTTATGTACAAAATCACGGAAAATCCCGAAGCGAGCAATGAAATAGCGCCGCCAACCGGATTTGCACCGAATCAAAATGGCCGTGAATATATCGCGAGTGGCACATATCAAGGGGTATATCACAGCGTTTATATGCCGGCTGTCATAAATGATAATTATACACAAACAGGGCTTAAATATAACAACACTGACATAACCGGAACATTAATTGCCGATGAAGGCGACGAAATAGACTTAACCCTGGATGACGCTGCTTTTGACAGCACAGAGTTCGGTCCGTGGGTGCAGTACGGCAAAATGGCTTATAAAATTGTTGACATCGAAGGCAATATAGTTGCTAACGGGCTGGGCAAAAACGCGAGTGACGGCGACGATAATTTTTACAAACAGCTTACGATTGACACAACCGGTTTAGACGGCGGACAATATGACGTTTTGGTTTGGTCAGAATTCCCAGCGAGAGGAATTGAGGACTATAATTTTTGGGTAAATTATTATGTCATTAACACAACCGAACCCGACCATTTCAAATTGCAAATAGGGGCAAGCGGTGAGAGCTTGGTTCAACCCTCGGCAATCAACGGCGTAGTTCGCCCGGTCGCAGGTGAAATAGCTTCATTAAGCATATTCGGTGGGACGGGTTTCGATGCCGTGCTCGAATGGACCGGCATGACATCGGGTGAAACTTTCGCGCACGACACGGCATATACTGCAATGATTACATTGACGGCAAAAGAAGGCTATACATTCCAAAACGACGGTGAATATGCGGACAGTGCCACAATAGAAAGCTTTTCGGTAAACGGAAAGTTGCCTGTGTGGGTGAGCAACAATGGGGAAACGCTCGTGTTTAGCGTGTCGTTTCAGACAAGCCCGGCATTGATACCAAACTTAGGCGTTTTCAAAAACGGAACATGGGACAGCGGCGAATTTAACCATAGTTTGATTTATTTCGGAATGGCAGAAAACCTTACAGGAGTGATGGCTACGGCTTGGCGTTTCTTGGAAATCAAGGAGGCTTCGGACGGGAAAAAGGAAGCCCTTGTTTTAAGCGATGCGAGAATTGACGTGTTAAAGGATTTCGACAACAGCGAATTTGATTGGGGCGACGGTTTGACATGGGCAGAATCTAACATGAGAACACTTTTCAACCGCTGGTATGAGTTGGGAGATGATGTGGACGGGTTCAACAAGTTCCAAATAACTCCGCAAATAAAGTCGTTGATTAAAACGACGGAAACAGAAACGGGTGTTTTTGACAGATTTTTCTTCCTTTCACATGATGAAGCGATTAATTATGACGGAACAATAACCCCATCAATTACGCTTTCGAATCAAGACGGCAAACCGTTTTGGACGCGGACGGAAGCGGATGAGGAAAGCGTTTATTCGTTTTCGCCATTGTTTGACAACACCGACAGAACATCATTGAAAACAACAACACAAAGCCAAACAGGGGCGCGTCCTGCCGCTGCATTGGATTTATCAAACATAGTTTTCATGTATAAGATAATGGAAGAACCTGAAGCGAGTGATGAAATAGCGCCGCCGACCGGATTTGCACCCGGCAGCAATGGGCGCACATATTTGGCGAGCGGCATATATGAAGACATTTATCACAGTATTTATATGCCTGCAATCATTAACGAAAACTATACGCAAACCGGATTTAAATTGAACGGCGCAATTGTTGAAGACACGATAACGGCTGACGAAGGTGACGGTTTAAATGTTTCCATTGATTCTGCGGTGTTTAACAACACAGAGTTCGGACCGTGGGTGCAGTATGGGAAAATGGCTTACAAGATTGTTGATAATGAAGGCAACATCGTCGCCAATGGTAAAGGCAAGAATGCCGGCGACCCGGGACCGGGTGAAAACGACTATCACAAAGAGCTTACGATTGACACGACGGGCTTAGACGACGGTCTTTATAGCGTTTTGGTATGGTCTGAATATCCCGCCAGAGGAATCGAAAATTATAGCTTCTGGGTAAATTATTATGTTTTATACGCTACTGTTCCTGATCATTTCAGATTGCAAATCGGCGAGATTTCTGTCGGATTAAATACCGACATCGACAAAGACGGTCAAGTTGACTCAAAAGACTTGGCAGTGCTTCTTGACAACTACGGCAAATCAGGTTCGGACATCGGTGAAGCGGCGGCAGATATAGACGGCGACACTCAGGTGGATTCAGGCGATTTGTCAATGCTGTTGGAAGACTACGGCAAATCAGGAGGTCAAAGCCCGGCATGAAAGGATTTTGAAGTCAGGGTAATTTCCCCGGTCAACGGCGGAACGGCAAGCGCCGACAAACAGAGAGCGAAGAAAGGAGGGGCTGTTGTAAAAAACCAGCCCCTAAGACAAGAAAAAGCGAGTCTGTGAAAAGGCTCGCTTTTTCTTGTATAATAAAGGCATGACAACCATAAATATACAACAGAAAAAGTATAACACAG